>PVBE010204131.1_pt1 | contig 67630 bp, 71 predicted proteins | sample 1631181 | NCBI WGS metagenome assembly PVBE01 (sample SAMN08397723, study PRJNA350692) | Marine metagenome, whole genome shotgun sequencing project. | isolation source: water | place: Pacific Ocean | collected 2012-04
AATTCTTTAAGAAAGTCCAGGCACTCTTTGGCGCTATTAAAGGTTGGGGTAATTAGCTCTAGAAGTGATTCAGAAAAATCAGTTGTGATATATGGGTTGGTGAGGGCTGATCCTAGCTTAGAGGGGTGGGGTAATTTAGAAATTGAACCCGAAGAATCTAGCCGAAGGCTTTCTTTTTCTATTCCTCTATTTATAAAGTTCAACTCTAAAAGAGCTTCTGATTTTCTTAACTCTTCTAAAGAAAAGCCCATAGTCAAGGTAGTTTACTTTGGTCCAGCTTCAACTATTTCTTGCGAAACATTAAATTTATTAAAGTTATCTTTAAATTGGGACACCAACCTATCTTCATACATTTTATACGAAGTATGGTCTTTCCAATTATTGATTGGATTTAATAACTTGCTATCAACCCCTTCAATATTTATAGGAACATCTAAATTCATGCCTTCAATCTTTTCAGTTTCAGCTCCTGCTAATTTTCCTGTTTGTATAGCTCTTATAATAGACCGTGTAACAGGTATATCAAATCTTTTACCTGTTCCATAAGGTCCGCCAGTCCATCCTGTATTTACAAGGTAAACATTACTGCCAAACTCTTCTACCCTTTTCATCAAAAGGTCAGCGTACACCCCAGCAGCTCGAGGGAAAAAGGGAGCACCGTAACAAGCAGAAAACGTTGTCTTGAAAGCTTCTGTTGAGCCTATTTCAGTTGAGCCAATTGCAGCTGTATAGCCGCTCAAGAAATGATAAGCAGCAGCTTCTTTAGAAAGAATAGAGACAGGAGGTATCACTCCTGACAAGTCACATGTAAGGAATATGATTGCTTTCGGCTCGCCGCCTGCATTTTCATCAGCCTTTTTTTCAATATGATCCCTTGGATAAACCACTCGAGTGTTTTCTGTTAAGGAAGAGTCTCTATAATTGGGTTCTTTAGTTTCAGGGTCTATGACTACATTTTCCATAACGCTTCCTTTTCTAATGGCATCCCAAATAACAGGTTCATTCTTCTGAGTCAGATCTATGCACTTAGCATAGCAACCGCCTTCAAAATTAAAGACTGTTCCCGATCCCCATCCATGTTCGTCATCTCCTATAAGATTTCTATTGGGGTCTGCTGAAAGAGTTGTTTTGCCTGTGCCAGAAAGTCCAAAGAACAAACAAACCTCTCCCGAAGAGCTTACATTAGAAGCACAATGCATAGGAAGAACATCTTTCTCAGGGAGGAGGAAGTTTTGAACAGCGAACATAGACTTTTTCATTTCACCCGCGTAAGGCATGCCTGCTAGAAGAACCTTCTTATCAGTAAAATTAAGAATTACTACGCCATCACTATTTGTTTGGTCGTCTTCAGGTATACAAACATACTCAGGCGCGCTTAAAATCTGCCAAGAATCTTTTTCTTTAGGGTTGTAATTGTCTGGCCTTATGAACATCTGTTTGCCAAAAAGATTATGCCAAGCCCATTGTGTTCTAATTATTACTGGAACGTAATAGTCAACATGCTCACCTACGTGTAAAGAAGAGACAAAAGTTTCTTTAGAGCTTAAGTAGTCTTCAACCTTACTCCAAAGTTTATCAAATGCATCTCTATCGAAAGGGCGATTTACTTCACCCCAGTCAACAGACTCTTTGGTCTTTTCATCATCAACTATAAATCTATCTAAGGGGCTTCTCCCCGTTCTTTTTCCTGTTTTGACAAGTAGTGCGCCGTTAGAAGCGGTCTCACCTTCACCTCTTTTAAGAGATTCAGAGATTAATTGGTCTACGGTGAGGTTTTCATAAATTTTACTCATTAAAATCTAGCCTTAAAAAATTGGAGCTATTATATAGTTTAAATTTTATTTATGAGAATGAATTTCATTTGCGCTAACAAAGACCTTTGAAACGTAGAAAAGAGCTATCAAAAAACCTATCAGTAACCAGCCCGGTATGCTTATACCTAGAAAGCTCCACAGTACTTCTGCACAATTCCCATCACCAGAAATTGCCATCCAGAATATCTCTAAAAATGGCAGAGTTTCTAAGAGGTAGTCTAAATCTGGAGCACAGCTAGGGACCAATTCAGGTGGCAAACTTTGTAAGTAAAGCTGTCTTGTTGAGAGAGCAATGCCCGCTAAGATTGAAATAAATATTGCAATCAGGAAGCCTTTATAGGTTTTTATATTATCAAGATTAATTAAGTAGCCAATAAGTGCAATAAAGGCTATCAATATAACTGCACCTCTCTGCATGTAGCAAAGCATGCACGGCTTTAATAATAAGTAATGTTCCATGAAAAGAGCTACAAGCATCATCCCGCAGGAAAAGGCAAAGAGAATGCCAAATGTTTTTTTAGGTGTATTAAAAAGAAAATCAATCAATGCGCTTGGTCCCAATTATTTCCAATGCCTATATCAACCTCCAAAGGAACATCTAAAGTTGCTGCTCCTTTCATAGATTTTGTTAATAAATCTATAACTTTATCAGTTTCCTTTGTTGGCGCATCAACTATAAGCTCATCATGCACCTGCAAAGTAATTTTGGCCGATAAATTAGATTCACTTAGAGCGCGATGTGCTTTTATCATAGCTATTTTCATAATATCAGCTGCGCTTCCTTGTACAGGGGCATTTATAGCGGCTCTTTCTGAAGCTTGCCTTCTAATGGCATTTGTAGCATTTATATCTCTTAGATATAGTCTTCTTCCGAATAGTGTTTCAATGTAACCTAATTCTCTAGCTGAGTCTTTAGTAGACTCCATATATTCCTTAACTCCAGGATACTTCTCAAAGTACATACCCATATATTCAGCTGCTAGGTTTCTGTTAATACCCAGTTGCTTTCCTAGTCCAAAAGCAGATATGCCATATATAAGTCCGAAATTTATTGCCTTTGCGTTTCTTCTAAGTTCTGGGCTAATTTGTTTTATATTAGTATCAAAAACTTCGCTTGCTGTTTTGTTGTGAATATCCTCTCCTTGTTTAAAGGCCTCTATAAGGTTTTGATCTTTAGAAAGGTGTGCCATTATTCTTAATTCAATTTGAGAATAGTCCGCTGAGATTATTTTATTTCCTTTAGACGCCTCAAATGCCTGTCTAATTCTTCTGCCATCTTCGGTTCTAATAGGTATATTTTGGAGATTGGGGTCAGAAGAAGACAGCCTTCCTGTTGTGGTTACTGCCTGGTGGAATGAGGTATGTACTTTGCCGGTACTAGCTGAAATCTGATTAGGTAGTTTGTCTGTATAAGTAGATTTTAGTTTACTCAGAGTTCTATGCTCTAGTAATACTTTTGGAAGTTCGTATTCCTCTGCTAGTTCCTGCAATACTCTTTCATCCGTTGAGGGTTGGCCTCCAGGTGTTTTTTTAATAACTCTATACTTTAATTTATCAAAGAATATCTCTCTAAGTTGTTTGGTTGATCCTAGGTTGAATTCTTCGCCTGCAATTTCATATGCTAGCTTTTCTAGTTTTTTTATTCTTTTTGTAAAATCTTTAGATTGAGCTTTTAGAATTTTTGAGTTGAGCAAGGTTCCGTTTTGCTCCATATCTGATAATACTTTAATTAAAGGTATCTCAATTTCTTTTATCAATTTTTTTAAAGAATCATAAGAACTAAATTTTGGCTCTAAAGCCTCATAAAGTCTTAGAGTTACATCTGCATCCTCAGCTGCGTATTCTGTAGCTGCTTCAAGAGGAACTTTATCAAATGTTATTTGTTTGGCGCCCTTACCAGCTATCTCTTCGAATGTTGATGTCTTGTGATTTAAATAGTAAGAAGAAAGGGCATCAAGATTATGCCTGGTAGCAGAAGCATCTAATACATAACTCATCATCATAGTGTCATTTTTTATTGAGTTAATGTTTATTCCATATCTGCATAGAACATTGCGGTCAAATTTTATATTCTGCCCAATAATTTTATCTTTTTGCTTTTCAAGTAACGGTTTAATCTTTTCTAGGACCAAGTCTTTGCTCAGTTGTTTTATCTCCTGTTCTTCATGGCCAAAAGGAATATAAAAAGCCTCTCCAACCTTGTAGCACACTGAAATGCCCACAAGATCAGCGTCCATATAATCGAGACCCGTCGTTTCAGTATCAACTGCTATAACTTTAGCATCTTGGGCTTCCCTAATTAGTTTGCTTAGAGACTTTTCATCATTAATTAATTTGTAATTAGATTTGATGGTGCTCTTAGTATTTACGTTTCCTTGAGATACTTCTTCACTCCAGGATCTGAATTCTAATTCTTCATAAATTTCTGTTAGTTTTTCAATGTCGGGAGATTCTACTTTAAGGTCTTCTATGCCCAACTCTAAATTAACATCTTTTTTTATAGTCACTAGATCATGCGACAAGGCAAGCTTGCCAATTGAGTTTCGGAAATTTTCTCCAACCTTTCCTGAAAGTTGATCTGCATTATTAATGATTCCCTGTAAACTCTTGTGCTCTTGAAGCCACTTTACTGCAGTTTTAGGGCCCACCTTATCTACTCCAGGAACGTTATCTGATTTATCACCAATTAATGCCAGGTAGTCGGTAATAAGATTAGGCGGTACACCGAATTTCTTTTCAACACCCCCTTCATCCAACAACTCTCCATTCATAGTGTTAACTACACTTACATGCTCACACACCAATTGAGTCATGTCTTTATCGCCAGTGGATATAACTGTGCTGAGTTTCTTCTCCCTGGCTTGCTCTGAAAGAGTTCCTATTACGTCGTCAGCCTCTACACCAGAGATCATGATTAGCTTTATTCCCATTAAAGAGATTATCTTATGTATGGGTTCAATTTGTTGTACCAAGTCTTCTGGCATAGGCGGTCTGTTGGCTTTATATTCAGAATACATTTCATGCCTAAAAGTTTTACCTTTTGCATCAAATACAACGGCTAGAGGGCTTTCTGGGTGATCAACAAGTATCTTCTTTATCATGCTGATAACCCCCTTAATAGCTCCAGTGGGTTGGTCTTTACTGGATACCAGGGGGGGAAGAGCGTGGTAAGCCCTGTATAAATAAGATGAACCATCCACTAATATTATTGGGTCTTTTTGTGTGTTCATTTACTTTTACTTCTTTTGTAAAGCCTATTTCTTCCCGAACCCTTACCTCTCCAGCTTTCATCTTCCGAAAGGCCGGAATCAAATAATATCTGCTCTATAATTTCTAGATTTTCCTCTTTATTTCGTCCTTCTATTTCGACTAGAAGGCTAGAAATTACTTTTAACACTTTCTTCCCACCAGATAATATTTCTAGTTCTCTTCCATCGACATCTAATTTAATATGGTTAGGGAATGGTATTCCTGGAATTTCTTTCAAATCATCTAAGGCAATAGCTATAACCGACTGATCTCCACTAACCGTAAATTCTCCAAATTGATTTTCAGCAGACTCTATGCTGTTATGTGAAGCTCCCGAACTGGGGTCTTTCATAAACAACTTTAGTAAGCCGGTTTCGCTTGAGCCAGCTAAACATAGCGCATCAATATATTGGCTTAGATTATTGAGGCGTATGTTTGCGTTTAGTGTTGAGTAAGATTCTGCTGAAGGCTCTATAGAAAGGATTTTATTTTTTCTACCCAAGGCAGCGTAAAGACTAAACACACCTATATTTGCGCCAATATCCCATAAAACTTCTTCATCTTGGAGGTGAGCTTTAATCCATTCAAATGTCTCAGGTTCACTTCTTTCAGATTCAGGATCTTGAGGAACGGCACCAGGTGAGTCAATTCTAAAGAATATTTCACCCTTATCAGTTGTAATACTGTGAGAGCCTTTGTAAAAATCTGAAAGTCTAGAATGAGTTTTAAGCTTAGTTCTCTTATTCATTCCAAGAGTGAAAAGATTTCCTAGGTTATATATTAATTTTGATGCTTTTTTACTGATTTTATTTCCCTTTAATAAATTTTAACCCAACAAAGCTTTTCTTAAAAAAAGATATAAAAAATGAACTTTATTTAAAGACTATTGTCACATATATGTAGAGTAAATATAAAAAAACTCTTACACGCACAGAGAAGCTTCGAGCAACCCCCAATTGCTCGGAGCTTTTGTCATACTAAGAGAGAGTTAATAGACTTTATTAATTCTTTTATTCCATTTTTGGTCTTGGCCGAAGTTACCAATATTGAGTTTTTTGTATAAAGGTGAGAAATCCTTTCGTTGGACATTGCTAAGACTTGAAGAGCTTTATTGTTTGAAAGTTTATCTGATTTATTTAGTAATAAAATAAAAGGTAGGTTTTTCCTTTCGCACCAGTCAATTAAAGTTAAATCTTCATCTTTAAACGGATGCCTAATATCCATAATAAGAACAAGCCCTTTTAAGCATTGTCTAGTATTGAGGTAGTTATCAATGTTAACTCCCCAATCGGCTCTAAGTTTTTTAGATACTTTTGCGTAGCCGTATCCAGGGAGGTCTATTATTTTGTACTCTAAGCTGTCTATAATTTTAAATATATTGACAGCTTGGGTTCTACCTGGTGTTTTGCTTGTTTTCGCTAGCTTCTTATTGTTTGTTAATGCATTAAGGACGCTTGATTTTCCTGAATTAGATCTACCACAAAAAGCAATTTCAGACCCTTGGTCTTCAGGTAATTTATCAAGAGAAGGAAAGCTGCCAATAAATTCAGCATTTTGTAGGAAATTTTTATTCATTTGATAATTATAATCTTAGGAATGCTTTAAAGGGTTAGTATATAATGAGGCCGCGTCTCATCATATTTACATAAAACAACAATGAAATTAAGGTTTTTGATCATTTTAACATCTTCGCTTTTGTTTGTAGGAGCTGGCGCTGTAAACCAAGGTTCAGAAGACGGAAATTCAAAGGAAGGAAGCAAGAAAGTAGAAACTTGCGCTGCTTGTCATGGTAAAGAAGGAAATAGCCTGGTGGGGTTGTGGCCTTCTCTTGCAGGCCAGAATGCTAAATATCTTTTTAAGCAATTAAGGCTGTTTAAGTCGGGAGAAAGAGAGAATGCTTCTATGGCAGGTTTTCTTGATGAACTAAGTGATGAAGATCTCAAAGATATTGCTGCGTTTTATGCATCTAAAAAAAATACTATAGGACAAACTGAAAAGGATAAGGTCGGTTTAGGAAGAAAACTTTATTATGCTGGGAATATCCAAAAAGGAGTTCCTGCTTGTTCCGCGTGCCATTCTCCAAGAGGTCTGGGTAATGGCCCCGCAGCTTATCCTCTATTGAGCGGACAACAGCCTGATTACGTAAAAAAAGCTTTAAAAGACTATAGATCGGGGGAGAGGTCTAACGAAGATCCTTCAAAGATTATGGTTGCTATAGCTTACAAACTTGATGATTCAGAGATAGAAGCCCTATCAAGCTTTGTTCATGGTTTGCACTAGACTTATGCTTTTGAGAAACCTATCTATAACGTTACTTTCTCTTTTTCTTTTATCCTGTACTTCTGAAGAAGAGAATGAAGTCCATTCTTTAGCGAATGATGATAAATTTAAATCAGGAGTTCATTATGAACTTATTGATAACCCAAGTACGGTTAGAGACCCTTCAAAAATTGAGGTAATAGAGGTGTTTTGGTTTGGATGTAATCATTGTTACGCCCTAGAGCCTTATTTAATAAGATGGAAAAAAGATTTACCTAAAGATGTGGCCTTTTCTAAATCCCCCGCTACTTGGAATGAGATCTTAAAAATACATGCAAGGATTTATTACACAGCCAAAGCCCTAGGAATTGAACAGCAATTTATTCCAGCAGCCTTTAACACAATTCAAAACGAAGGAAGAAGGTTGACTGGTAATACAGAACTAGAATATTTTTTTAAAGGCTTTAACGTAGACAGAGAGAAATATAAGTCCGTTTCTAAATCTTTTGGTGTAAATAATGCATTGGACCAAGCAGATAAAAAAATGAAGCAATGGGAAGTAACTGGAGTGCCTGCGCTTATAGTCAATGGAAAATATAGAGTATCAGCCTCAAGGGCTGTAGGAACTGACAGTCTTTTTGATGTTGTAAATTTCCTAATAGAAAAAGAAAGAAAATATTCTGCCACCAAGTAAATTGAAGAAGTTTCCTATTTCTCCTATTTTTGTTCCAGCCAATAAGCTTGATTGGATAGAAAAGACTTATGACAAAGGAGCTGATGCAGTAATTATAGACTTGGAAGATTCTGTCTCAAATGAACTCAAAGCAGATGCTAGATCCAACCTAGTATCCTTCTTAAAAACCAAAGAATCTGATAGAACTTTATTGGTTAGAGTTAATCCTATTGATCAACAGACAGGTCTAGAAGATATTAAAATTCTGTCAGAAATTTCTTCTAAAATAGATGCATTTGTTTTACCCAAGATAGAGAGTTTAGAGCACTTAGAAGTTCTTCCTCAAGTTGATCTAGTGCCCTTAATTGAAACACCCACAGCATTACGTAACATTGCCATGTTATCAAGTCATGAAAGGGTTGTTGGGATTGCTCTTGGAGGAGCTGATCTGAGTGCAAGTCTAGGCTCTGATATGAGCTGGGACTCTTTATTATTTGCCAGATCTCAATTGTTATTAGAAGCGGCTATAAATAATTTGTTCACAATAGATAGCCCCTTCATGGATATGGATGATCTGTCCGGCCTAGAAAAAGAATCAATCCTTTCCAAAAGGTTAGGATTTACAGGCAAGGCAGCTATTCACCCAAATCAAATTGAGGTCATAACCAATTCCTTCCTTCCTACTGAAAGAGATATTAAAGAAGCTAAAGCTATTATTAAGGCGTTCAACTCAAGCCCTGAAGCAGTAATAGCTTATGAAGGTAAAATGGTAGATATGCCTATAGTGCTTTCAATGGAGAAAAGATTAAAGCTTGTAGGAATAGACCCTAAAAATATAGACTGACTATTAGGAGACGTTAATGGTAAAAAAAGTTAAGGAGATTTCACCTGGAAGGTACAGAGAAAGTTTTGGAAGATATTACGAAGAGTTTACTGTAGGCGATGTTTACGAACACAGGCCCGGAAGAACCATAACCCAAACAGACAATACTTGGTTTACATTATTAACCATGAATCAGCACCCACTTCATATTGATGAAGAGTATGGGAAAGGAACTGAATTTGGGAAAACATTGGTTGTGAGCCCTTTCACTGTAGCCTTAATGGTAGGAATGAGTGTAAGTGATGTAAGTCAAAAGACAACAGCCAATCTTGGTTGGACGGATATAAGGATGTCTCATCCGCTATATGTGGGCGATACCTTGTACGCAGAATCTGAAGTAGTAGAAAAGCGTGAATCCAAGTCTAGACCAGATGAAGGGATAGTGACTGTTAGGACCATTGGCAAGAATCAAGATGGTGTTGAGGTTGCTTCGTTCCTAAGGTCTGCATTGATACCTAAAGAAGGAAAGGCTGTAGAAGATAAGATAGATTATTAATTAATCAATTTGCGATAACCTTTTTTTTTGATATAACTATCACATTAATAAAGTTTATAAGGGAGAATATAATCATGAGTCAGAATTTATTTGATACTAGTAAGGTTGATGAGACTGCATGGCACCTTCAAGGAAATTGGGCGCCCGTTAAAGAAGAGGTAACAGTAGACAGTCTAGAAGTTAAAGGTGAGGTGCCAAAAGAAATAAACGGTCTTTATGTAAGAAATGGAATGAATCCAAGGTCTGGATATAGCGATCACTGGTTCTTTGGCAACGGAATGCTGCATGGGTTTAACTTTGAAAACGGCAAGGTCAGTTACAAGAATAGGTATGTTAAGACCCCATATTATGAAAAAGATATGGATATTATGAGTTCTTTTGGAGATTTAAGCTCCTCTCCAGCAAATACTCATATAGTTGAGCATGCAGGTAAGTATTTAGCTTTGGAAGAAGCGCACCTTCCTTGGGAAGTGGATGATCAATTGGAAACCAAGGGAGCCTATGATTTTGGAGGCAAACTTAAAGGGGCCATGACAGCTCATCCCAGAATTTGCCCCAAAACAGGAGAGCTATTGTTCTTTTCTTATTCTTCTTTTGCTGAACCATATCTAACTTATTACAGAGTTAATCCTGAAGGGAAATTAATTCAGATCGAACCAATAGAGATTCCGAGGGCTGTAATGATGCACGATTGGAATATTACTGAAAATCATGTTGTTTTTATGGATCTTCCTATTATCTCTGACATGAATTTAGCTATAGAGACAGGATCACCTTTTGGTTTTAAGCCTGAATGTGGAGCCAGATTAGGAGTCATGCCAAGAAATGGTTCTAATGCAGACGTTAGATGGTTTGAGGTTGATCCTTGTTATGTTTTTCACCCACTGAATTCATATGAGGAAGGAAATAATATTGTCCTTTATGTTTGTAAACAGCAAGAAGCCATGGTTGGAGGCTTTCAAGATATATATGGCGGCGATACAACAGTTGCAAGGCTCTGGAAATGGACAATTGATTTAGATCTAGGAGTAGTTAAAGAAGAGCAGATAGACGATGCTCCTTGCGATTTTCCTAGAGTTGATGATCGAAGAACAGGTCTTAAGAACGACTATGGATATTGCACCACTTTAGACACTAAAGCTGATTCTCTTACTATAGGAAGGTATCTATTGAAGTACGATTTAACCAACAACAAAAGACTTACCCACGATCTTGGAGAGAATGTAACTGGAGGAGAGGCTGTGTTTGTTCCAAGGTCTTCTGATTCGAAAGAAGATGATGGATGGGCAATTAGTATGGCCTATGAAGCAGAGACCGATAGATCAAAGCTTTTAGTAATAAATTCACAAGATTTTGAATCCTCTCCAGTAGCAGAAATATACGCTCCGCAAAGAGTTCCGAATGGAGCGCACGGTAGCTGGGTGAGTAAAGATTAATAAGGAAGGTTTATATGGAAATACAATACGCTTCAGTTTGGGAAAAAAATTCAGATGTAATTCCAGATAAGACAGCTCTAATATGTGGTGATAATGAGGTTAGCTGGAAGGATTTTGATGAGAGAGCTGCAAAGCTTGCAAGTGTCTTAGATGAGAATGGTCTTGGAGACGACTCCAAAGTAGGTCTTTATTTGCATAATTCTAATGAATATTTAGAAGCACAATACGCAGTCTTTAAAATACAAGGCGTTCCCATTAATGTAAATTATCGATATAAAGAAGAAGAGCTGGTTTATCTTTTAGACAATTCAGACTCGGAGGCCCTGTTTTATCAAGGTTGTTATGCAGATCAAGTTTTAGCCATAAAAGATAAACTTTCCAAAGTGAAAGTATTTGTACAGGTTGATGATGGCTCTTCAGACACCTTGGATTTTTCCGTTGATTATGAAACTTGTATCCGGAGCAATAGCCCGATGGAAAGAATAGAAAGATCGGGTGAAAATATTTACATGCTATACACCGGTGGTACAACCGGCATGCCGAAGGGGGTTATGTATCAACATGAAGGGCATTTAAGTGCAATGCTGAGTACTGCAGGGGCTTGGGGTTTAATTCCACTTCAGGAGAAAATAGACATAGAATCTTTATCTGCTGCAATTAAAGAGAATGCAGAAACAAATAACCTTCCTGTTAGCATTCCGGCTTGTCCATTAATGCATGGAACTGGAATGTGGTTAGGGGCAATGATTCCTTTGCTTGCTGGTGGCTGCGTTGTAACCATACCCCAACTTGGTTTTGATCCAGATTTGTTATTTAGAGAATCAGAACGTAGGAAGGCCAACAACCTTGTTATAGTTGGAGATGCTTTCGCCAAACCAATGCTAGACGCTTTGGATAAAGCGAGCATTGATGGTAACCCTTATAACCTTGAGTCTGTAAATAACATTATTTCTAGTGGAGTGATGTGGAGCTCTGAGGTAAAAGAGGGGCTCTTAAGACACAACGATATGGTTTTAGTAGATGCTATGGGTTCTACTGAGGGAGGCATGGGGGGTTCTGTGGCCTCTAGAGATGTTCCTGCTCCAACAGCTAAATTTGTTTTAAACCCAGGAGTAATAGTTATAACTGATGAAGGAGAGCATGTAGAGCCAGGTTCAGGAAAGATGGGGAAAATAGGTACTAGTGGTTTAGTTCCATTGGGTTATTTTAAGGATGAAAAGAAATCTGCAGAGACATTTAAGGAGTTTGAAGGAGTCAGATATAGCTTTCCTGGTGATTACGCAACACTAGAGGTGGATGGAACGATAACTTTGCTTGGGAGAGGGAGTAATTGCATAAACACAGCTGGAGAAAAGGTTTACCCTGAAGAAGTTGAAGAAGCAGTGAAAAGACATCCAGATATTTTTGATTGCCTGGTAGTTGGATTAAAAGATGATAGGTTTGGCCAAAGGGTAGTAGCCCTGGCCTCTTTTCAAGATGAAAGAGAATTAGAAGAACAAGATCTAATTTCATTTACAAGGGAGCACTTAGCGGGCTACAAACTTCCCAAGCAAGTTTTATTTGTACCGAAGGTAATGAGAGCCCCTAATGGAAAGGCGGATTATAAGTGGGCTAAAGAAACAGCAGAAAAAGAATTAGGTTAGAGGAAGCCTATAACTATGGATGTAACTGAAGCTGTAGATTCTAGGAAATCAATAAGGGCTTTTTTAGATAAAGCTGTAGATGATTCGGTAATCAAAGAACTTCTAGAGAAGTCTTCGCGTGCTGCATCTGGAGGAAACTTACAGCCTTGGCAAATTTATGTGATTAATGGCAAAACCATGAAAAGCTTTCATAATTTTCAGTCTGAATGGACAGAACCAGAAACACCGGCTTATGCAATTTACCCTGAAAACCTTAAAGAGCCTTATAAGACCTCTAGATATGAAGTTGCTGATGATATGTATTCTTTGTTAGGGATAGTAAGAGAAGATAAAGAGGCCAGGCTTAAGCAAGTATTAAAGAATTATGATTTTTTTGGAGCCCCTGCCGCTTTCTTTTGTTTCGTAGATAGACAAATGGGCAGGCCTCAATGGTCTGATTTAGGTATGTTCCTGCAAACATTTATGTTGCTTGCAAGAGAAGCAGGACTAGATACCTGCCCTCAAGAAGCTTGGGCAATGAAACAGGAGAGCGTAACATCCTTTGTTGAAGCCCCGGAAGAGTTAATACTCTTTTGTGGTATGGCTATTGGTTATCAAGATGAGTCCGAAAAGGTAAACGAACTTAGGACCACCAGGCGACCCATAGAAGATTGGACTACCTTTTTATCTAAGTAATCAAACTGAGTGTCTCAGCACTTCCCCTTTTGCGGCGCCAGTTAATTTACCGTCTAAGAAATTAACAGCCCCGTTAACGACAGTTGCTTTATAACCTTTAGAGCCTTGAACATATCTAGGCGCCCCACCTGGAAAGTCATTCACAATTTCAGGTTGCAATTCATCAACCTTATCTTTATCAAAGACATTGATATCTGCCTTTTTCCCAACTTCTAGTGTTCCTCTGTCTTTAAGCCCTATTATTCTGGCTGGGGCTGAGGTTATTCTTCTTATTCCTTCTTCTAAAGAGTACAGACCAGTATTCCTGACCCAGTGAGACAAGACAAAAGTAGCCCAGCCAGCATCACAAATCTGAGAAACATGAGCTCCTGCATCTCCTAGTCCAGGAAATATCCTATCGCTCTTAAACATTTCTGCCGCTGCATCTAAGTTTTGATTAAACATTCTGTAATTAAATAATGTTTTACCATTAGTTTCATCAGATAGATTTAAGAACAATTCGGCTGGATGGATTCCTAACTCTTTAGACATATTTGCAACACACTTTTCTCTGCCTGCAGCATAATCTGGTGTTTCTTGATCTCCAAGCCAAAAAACAAGATGATAGGGCAATGATTCCTTTCCATCTTTAGCTTCTTGAATTAGTTTCGATCTTGTTTCGGTGTTTCTTATTGAAGATAGTCTGCCAGCTAAATCCATGCTTCTTAGTTTTTCCCATGTTTCACCAGGAAATGGTAGAGAAGACTGCAATCCAAACATAAACCCTGAAGACCTAGGCTGAGAAATTGCCGTTATGTCTCTGCCATTACTGGATAGGTCTTGCAGAAGCCTAGTAACCCTCTCTCCTGACTCTAGGTCAGGGCCTGTTCCCATACTAAATAGTATCCTTTCTCCAGTTATTTCAGCAAGATCTTTAAGTAATTTGACCGAGAAATCTGGATCACCACCAAAATCCAATACGTTTTGCATCATCCCTTTTTTTTCACCAACAACTTTCGCTATTTCTAAAAGTTCCTTAGCTTCGGCGAAGGTTCCAGGAATGGATCTGCCATCAGGGCCTACATGGGGAGGGTATCTGTTTGTAGAAAATCCTACTGCCCCTCCATCCATTGACTCCCCAACAATTTTTGCCATTAATGCAATTTCTTCATCAGAAGCCATTTCTTCAACAGATCTCTCACCCATTACGTAATATCTAACTGCCGTATGTCCCACCAGCCCCATGACATTTATTCCTAAATCAAATTTATCTATCGAATCTAAATACCCTTTGTAATCTTCCCAGTCCCAAGGCAAGCCGCTTAATATTGCATCTTTAGGTATGTCTTCTACGGTTTGCATCATGTGGGCAATTAATTCTCTGTCTTCAGGTTTGCATGGAGCGAATGTTACCCCACAATTTCCCATTAAAGCTGTTGTAACACCATGTTGGCTGACTGGTCTTAGTTCATGATCCCATCCTATTTGAGCATCTAGATGGGTGTGAATGTCCACAAAACCCGGAGATACAGTCATTCCTTCAGCATCAATTACATCTTTTGCATCTGCGTCTATTGCCCCTATCTCTTTAATAAGGCCATCCTTTACAGCAATGCTTCCTTCAAAAGAATTACCGCCAGTTCCGTCGGCTATATTGCCATTCTTAATTAATAGATCGTATTCCATAATTTCCCCCACAAATAGTATATATAAAGATTGTGGACAAAGAAATTATTGTCAGGTTTGCGATTATATTTGGGCCAGAAGAAGGTCTCTATCTTTTACAAGACACTTTTTATTCGAAATTTGAATTAAATCTCCCTTGTTCAGCTCTTTTATTAATCTGCTTAGGCTTTCAGGCCTCATTCTCAACATCTTTGCTATTTCATAATGATTAATTGGCAACGTGAACTCAAAGGAGTCCTTCTCAGTAATGCCTAATTTAGAACTAGTAATCACTATCCAGGAACAGAGTCTTTTTTTAACATCTCCGCTTGCAATTGCCTGACTCCATTTTAACTGCCTCGATAGTTGTCCGCTTATTGCTTTGCTTATATGCAGAGCCATCTCAGGTTCTTCCCTAGAGAAGCTTTCTAACTGATGGTAATTTACTTTACAAATATCCGAGTCCTCTCTTGCCATAGCAAAATGAGAATAACGCTTAAAAGAAATACAATCTAAAGCTAAAAATTCTCCTGGGTAAAAAAGACCTTCCATCAGTTGTTCTCCATTTTCATCTAAACTATAAGTCTGAAAACAGCCCGATCTAATAACATAAATAGAAGAAAAATTATCTCCTTGGCTGTAAGCAAGGCTGCCTTTTTCTACAGAAGTTTGAATGGAAATCGTTCTTACTATCTCATTTATACCTTCACTAGAGAGTATATCTTCCACAATTTTTTCAGGCATACACATATGCTTAAAACTACAGACCCTACATAGAGTAGGTGCTTTTTTAATTTCTATAACGGGGTTATTTTTAGCTTGTAACATCATAGTTTGATAACATCTCCTCTAGATCATAGATTTCTGCCTTTAATTTATCAACGTTTTCTTTTCTTCCTGTCCAAAAGTTAAGACCATGTTCATCTTCTATCTTAGAAAGTTTTTGTTTTGTAGATATCAGTCTTAACTTTAGATCTTCTTTAGATAACTTAACCATACAAGTTTCCTAATAACACTGAAAAACCTAGCAACACTATCCAAAAAAGCATGCAAATACCGCCTACAATGGCTAATCTTTTTAATGCCGAAACATCTTCTTCAGGCCATTTTCTGCTCATTATATTTTCTTACTCATTGTAAGTAGCAAAATTAATATATATGAGTAAAAGGATTATTGATCTGGGTCAAGTAAAATAGATTAAGTTGATTTACAGTCTAATAAGTAAATAAAAGATTAGAAATTGGATTATGAGTAGAGACTTTATTTTTCGTTCAACTAACAGAAAAAATAGTTTGGATTATTTGGGTTATGTATTAAATGTAACTTCGAAAGATGAATTGTATGAGGCAGTTTTAGAGCTTGGTTTTAATCCTCGTGCCATGGAGTATCATGCTGTTGATATTAACTCGAAGGCCGTAGCAATCTGTATGCCTTTTAGAGGAACACCGGAACAAATGAAAAGTACTTTCTTTTCTATAAACGAAATAGAGGAGAAATATTTGGGCCTTAAGGAAAAGGGTAGTCATGATATTGAGCTAAAGAGCAAGACAGATTCAGGGGCATTTCCTGCCGACGTCTTTACTGGCCCATAGATATTGTTTTCTATCAAGATATCTTTAGGAACAATTAGTGGTGGGCTAGACAGGATTTGAACCTGTGACCTTCTGCTCCGGAGGCAGACGCTCTATCCTAGCTGAGCTACTAGCCCAATAGAGATTATAAGCTTCTTATTTTATTAATACATTGGCCCTGATATGATCAACTTTCTTTAAAAAAAACTGGAGCACATATGGCAGGTAATTCTTGGAAATCAATAAATTGGAAAGATCCTTTCCTGCTGGAGCAACAATTAACTAACGATCAGCGTTTAATTAGAGATACGGCCCATCAGTTCGGACAAGAGAAACTCCTACCCGGAGTAAGAGAAGCGTTCAGAGAAGAAAAAACAGATTCTAATATACTCAAAGAAATGGGCTCCTTAGGCCTTTTAGGGTCTACTATTAACGGATACGACTGCCCAGGGATTGATTACATGAGTTATGGTCTTATCGCCAGAGAGATTGAAAGGGTGGATTCAGGATACCGTTCAATGATAAGCGTGCAGTCTTCATTAGTTATGTATCCTATATACGCATTTGGTTCAGAAGAGCAAAAAGAAAAGTATTTACCTATACTTGCAAGCGGTGAAAAAATTGGGTGTTTTGGATTAACTGAACCTGATTATGGCTCTGATGCGGGAGGCTTAATTACCAGAGCGAAGAGCGTAAAAGGAGGCTATTCTATTTCCGGAGCAAAAATGTGGATATCTAATAGCCCCATCGCAGACGTTTTCGTTATTTGGGCAAAAAATGATGAGGGAAAGATTAAAGGATTCATTCTTGAAAAGGGGATGGAGGGACTAAGTGCTCCAAAGATTGAAGGCAAGTTAGCTTTACGGGCTTCGATAACTGGGCAAATAGTTATGGAAGATGTTTTTGTAAGCGAAGATCAGATGTTACCTAACGTAGAAGGTCTGAAAGGACCTTTTAGCTGTTTAAATAATGCTAGATACGGTATTGCTTGGGGAGCTTTAGGCGCTGCTGAGACTTGTTGGCACACCGCAAGAGATTATGTAATGGACAGGAAGCAATTTGATAAGCCCTTAGCAGCCAATCAGCTTATTCAACTTAAGTTAGCTAACATGCAAACGGATATAAGCATAGGTTTACAAGGTTGTTACAGAGCAGGGCAATTGATGGATAACAATAACATTTCCCCAGAATTGATTTCTTTGATTAAACGAAACTCAACTGGAAAGGCTTTAGAAATAGCAAGACATGCTAGAGACATGCTAGGCGGAAACGGAATATCTGATGAATATCCTATTATGCGTCATATGGTAAATTTAGAGGTTGTTAATACCTATGAAGGAACAAATGATATTCATGCTTTAATTTTAGGCAGAACTCAAACCGACATCCCTGCCTTTTAAACTTAGGTAAATTTGCAGCAAGACTAAGCTAGCGTCTTGTTTTATAATGCGCGTGCTTAACCCACTAATATCAACTAAAAAATGAATTATTTAAAATTATTATTAATACTAATGACAACTTTTGTCCTTAGTGTGGGCGCTTCAGAAGCAAAAAAAGCTATAGAAAAAAGAATAGCACCTGTAGGTTCCGTGTGTGTAAAGGGAGAAGAGTGTGGAAGCCCAGTTCTTGAAGCCCCTACTTCGCCTGAATCTAGGACCGGAGAGTCTGTTTACTCTAATGCGTGCGCTACTTGTCATAGTATAGGTTTGGCTGGTGCACCAAAATTTGCTGATGTAGCTTCTTGGGGCGAAAGAACAGATAAAGGCATTGAAGCCTTAACTGCTTCAGTAAAAGATGGTCTCAACGGAATGCCTCCTACAGGAATGTGTATGGACTGTTCTGATGATGAACTTAAGGCAGCAGTTCAATTCATGCTTGATAGTATTTAAAAATTTTTTTCGAGTAATATTTTAAAGTTTTTCCATTCTGAAAATTCAGGTATAGAAAGACCAGGAAGAGGCCATTCAGTTCTCTTTTCATTAAACCAGACAGGGCGCATACCACAATCATGACTGCCCTTTACGTCATTAATTGGATGATCTCCTACATGACATATTTCTTTAGGATTTAATCCAGTAGCATTAATTACCGCTTCAAAAACAATAGGATCAGGTTTATGGGCGTTTAGATCAGCTGCTGAGAAACAGAAATCGAAAAGGTGATCGATGCCAATTATCTTAAGGTCAGCATTACCATTAGTTATAACTCCTAAAGAGTATTCTTTCTGAAGTTCGTTTAGAGTTCTAATGACGTCGTCGTAAAATACGACATTATTTCTAGCTTTATAGAATATCTCAAAGGACTGATTGGCCATTTTAGTGGATTCATCATTTGAGTAGCCTGCTCTAAGACTTAACTCAAAGAACATGCCCTTTCTTAGATCAGAGATTTGGTTTAAAAGATTAGGGTTTTTTTTAATTAACAGATCTCTAACCTCTATCACATCCTTGCTGCCAAGGAGTTTTGCAGTTCCGGGGTAATTTTTCTTTATCCACTGATTTGTAATCTCTTCAGCTTTTAAGATAGTTGGCATAACCGGCCAAAAAGTATCATCTAGATCAAATGAAATAGATTTAATGGTCATTATCCTTCTCTTTTTTTGCTCTTGGATGAGATTTATCGTAAACCTTAGAGAGGTGTTGAAAATCTAGCTTTGTATAGATTTGAGTAGTTCCTATATCTGAATGGCCTAGCATTTCTTGAATAGCACGTAAATCACCACTAGATTCTAATACATGGCTAGCAAATGAATGTCTTAGTGTGTGGGGGTTTATGCCAGGCAATCCTCTCATTACACATAATTTTTCTAGCCTTAGCTGCACTGATCTTGGAGAAATTCTTTTTCCTTTGTTATTAAGGAAAAGGGCCTCTGTCTGAGTTTGTTTGGATTCTACTAAGTCTCTTCTGTATAACATCCAGTCCCTAATTGATTGAATGGCTTTTTTTCCTACTGGGACGTCTCTTGTTTTTTTGCCTTTTCCAATTACACGACAAATTCTTTCTTTTATATTAATACTATTGAGGTCTAAATCACACAGTTCAGATAATCTGAGGCCCGAAGAATACAAAAGTTCAGCTATAGCTTTATCTCTTACTTCCAGCATTCCTTTTGGCTTGAAATCGAGTAATCTTTGAACTAAGTCAGCGTCCATTGCTTTCGGTAAGTAGCTAGGCGATTTAGGGGAGCTTATATTTTCAGCAGGACTCTTTTCAATGTACAGTTCTTGTAGTAGATAATTGAAGAAGCTTCTGTACGAAGAGAGAGTTCTTTGAATGCTTCTTGGGCTTAATCCCCTTCTTCTTTCTTTGTTTACGAAAGTTCTTACATCGCTCTCATTAATTTCCTTCCACGTTGAAATACCTTTATCTGATAAATAGTCAAGAAACCTATCTAAATCCCTTTTATAGCTTTTTGTAGTGTTATTTGAAAACTGTTTAACTGTCTCTAAGTAAGATATGAACTCGGTTACCTTATCGTTAAGCATTTAAAAGTTATTTCTTTCTATTAAGTTAGCCAATACTTGCGAAACAAACTCGAGAAACATTGAATCATAATCTTCTGAATATACACCGCTGGACTTTGATCCGAGAGCTAATAACCCAGGGCAATCAGGGCACTTGATGGGAATTAAGACGCATTCAACTATTCCTGATTTTTTCCTAAAAAGATAATCAGATTCAGTTTTGCTAGCGGGTCCACAATATATGTCTTTGGTATTATATTTCCCCCCAACAACCTTATGAGCAACTTTAGGGTCTATGACTCTTCCTTTCGGAAGGTTTATGTTCTCTTTGAAAAAAAGAATTTTACAAATATCAGAATTGAATTTACCTTGAAATTCCCTTTCTGTCAGTGAGATTATTTCTGTTATATTTTTACACAAAATTAGATCTAAAATTAGATCTCTTGTTTTTATAAAAATACCTTCATTATTTTTTGCTATTTCTATTAGTTCAAGCAGATTATTTGAAGTGGAGTTGTAGTTCTTCCTTAACAACTCAACTTGTTTTTGAATAAGTGAAACTGCTCCACCAGTTTCATGCACTATTTCAAGTGCATTCAATATATGAGAATTCTTAGAAAGGAAATCAGGATTAAGTAAAAGATATTGTTCAACTTCCTTTTCATTTAACACTTTCTTTGCCATTAAATCATTACGTTTATTTCTTTAATAAACTCTGCCCCACCTTTAACTAATATTTCTTTGTCCTTCATATTGTAATCTATAAATAAACTTCCTTTCTCAAAGTTAACTTTTACTGGGCTAACCACAACTTTATCTTCTATGGCAATTAAGGCAGCAGCACAAGCCCCACTTCCACAGGCCAATGTTTCTCCTGCTCCTCTCTCGTATACCTTTAGATCAATTTCATTATTAGAAATAATTTTCCCAACTCCTACATTAACTCCTTCAGGAAACCAATTACTATTTTGTAATGCTTTTCCTAAAGTTCTTAAAGGCATCCCATCATTCAATTCTTTAAAAGTAACTGCGTGTGGATTTCCTAAATCAATCAAACCTAACTCAATTTCATGTCCCTCAATTGAGATAAGGTGTTTATTATCAGAATTTTCAGGAGGCAAAGTGTTCTTTGCTTTTAGATTTTGAAGGTAAGGGAATTTAACAGAATAATCCCCGTTCTCGTGAGCTTTTAAATTCCACAATCCTCCCAAAGTACTGACAGAGAAATACTTTTTAGCAATCAGCCCTTCATCAACTACGAATTTAGTAAGACATCTTGCTCCATTTATACAGTTCTCGGCCACTGATCCGTCTGTGTTATATATTTCTACAGATAAATCTATATCAGGGTCTTTTGGAGGAAGAATAGTTATTAGTTGATCAAATTCTACATTTTTTGATTTAGAAATTTTTAGTACATCTTCTTCGGTAAGTTTTAAATCATTTCTAAGAAGGTCTACTAGGGCAATGACGTTTCCAAGGCCAGAATAAATATATAGTCTTAACGCCATCGTCTACAAATCTTTTTCAAGAGCAATCAGGTCTTCGAAGCTTTCTCTTCTCTTAATTATTCTTGCTGAAGATCCACTAACCATTATCTCAGGAGCTTTTAGTCTAGAATTGTAATTAGAGCTCATCACAGAACCATAAGAGCCAACGTCCATAATTGCGATTACGTCTTTTTGTGCAATTGCTAATTTTCTATCTTTAGCTAATACGTCTGCGCTTTCACAAACAGGGCCTACCAATTCATATATTCTTTCTTCTGAATCACTATTTTGTAAGGTTCTGACATTGTGCCAAGCATCATAAAGAGCTGGTCGCATTAAATCGTTCATGCCGACATCTAAAATGGCAAAGTTTTTGTATTCAGTTAATTTTAAATATTCAACCTTAGAAATTAACACACCAGCACTTCCGGTTATCGACCTTCCTGGCTCTAAAATGATCTTAAGATTTAATGCTTCTATTTTATTGGAGATTTCTGAAATTAAAGATTCAGGATCTCCAGGAATTTCTTTTTTATAGGTAATACCTAGGCCTCCGCCAACGTCTAAGAATTTAATATCATGCCCATCTTTTTTTAGCAATTCATGTGCATTTAATAAATGATCTAGGCTTTTCATTATTAGATTGTTATCAGAAATCTGAGACCCAATATGACAGGCTGTTCCAGAAATTTTAATAAGAGGCTTATTTATAGCTTTAGAAGAGATTTTCGTTAACGTTTTCGTATCCACACCAAATTTCGAAGTCTTAAGGCCGGTTTCAATATATTTATGAGAGCCTGTTGGTATATCAGGATTAATTCTAATCGAACAGTGAACTTCTTTATTAAGAGCTTCAGATATATTTACTACTCTATCAAACTCATCTTCTGATTCTATATTTATAGAAAGGATCTCTTCATTTATTGCTAACTCAAGGTCTTCTAATGACTTAGCTACGCCAGAGAATACTATTTTTTTTCTTTCAGCCCCAGCTTTAATACAACGCTTTAGTTCATTGCCAGAAACCACATCAAAGCCAGAGCCTAATTCTGAAAGTTCTTTTAGGATGTGTATATTCGAGTTGGCTTTGACGGCATAGCAGATCAAGTCCTCATTTCTTAAGGTGTCGGCGTATTTCTTGAAGTTATTTCTAATTTCAGAATACGAATAGATATATGCAGGGGTGCCGTAGGTGTCAGCAATTTCAGAGAGAGGCAAATCATCTACGTATAACTGCCCTTCTTTATAGTTAAATCCTTCCATAAATACTTAGACCAATTACCGATTCACTGGGTAAGTCTAGTGGAGTCTTATTTCCGCAAGCAGTAGTGCTTACGATTAAAGAAATAATTGTTAAAGTTAATAATGATGATTTCATCTTCTTATCTTTTTGCTAATTCTTTTGTCGCAATAGTTATCTCTTTTTTTACTTGAGAGGGGGCTGTTCCTCCTACAAGATTCCTAGAATTGATTGATTTAACAGGGTCTAAATATGAGGTTACGTCTTTAGAGATTAGTTTAGAGAATTTTTTTAATTCTGAAATCTCTAATTCATATATTTGTTCTCCTCTAGACTCAGCGTAGGCAACTATCTTTCCTACTGTTTCATGAGCTTTCCTAAAAGGCATAGACTTATTTACAAGGTAGTCTGCTAAATCAGTAGCAGTTATTTGTCCAAGCTTGCACTCAGCTTCCATTTTTTTTGTGTTTGCTTTCATATCTTTAATTAAAAAAGCAAGCAAAACCACACTATCATTTGTGTAATCTATGCTGTTAAAGATAAATTCTTTGTCTTCTTGTAAGTCTCTGTTGTAAGAAAGAGGTAAATTTTTTATTAAAGACAATAAACCCATTAAACTAGCTATGGTCTTTGAAGAACCACCCCTTATAAGCTCTGCAACATCAGGGTTCTTTTTTTGAGGCATGATTGAAGATCCTGTGCAAACCTCATCTGAAAGATAAACATATTCAAACTGCGAAGAGGACCATAAAACAATTTCTTCGCAGATTCTTGATAAATGAATACCAAGTAAAGACAAAGCTGAGGCAGTTTCTATAACAAAATCTCTATCACTTACTGCGTCAATAGAGTTTCTAGAAAGGCTCTGGAAGCCAAGCTTCTTTGCCAGGAAATTTCTATTTATTTTATATCTTGATCCAGCTAACGCTGCAGAGCCTAGAGGAAGTACACTCATTCTATTCTTTGCATCATTTAATCTTGAGTAGTCTCTTTCTAGCATTTGATACCAAGCCATCATGTGGTGTCCAAAAGTAACAGGTTGAGCTATTTGCAAGTGAGTGAAACCAGGCATAATCGAAGAATGGTGTTTCTTAGCTTGATTAATTATATTCTTTTGTAAGGAAGTTATATTTTTTAAAATTTCATCTATTTTTGTGTTTATGTACATTCTTAAATCAGTAGCAACCTGATCGTTCCTTGACCTTCCCGTGTGAAGCTTTTTTGCTGCATTACCTGCTTTTTTTACTAAAGCTGATTCAATATTCATATGCACATCTTCAAGGTTTTCTTTCCATTCAAATTTGTTGCTTTCTATTTCTAAAAGAATCTTTGTTAACCCTTTTTTAATTTTTTGGAATTCTTGAGGGCTAATTACATTAGCTTGTTTTAGAGCCTCTGCATATGCCATAGAGCCTTTTATATCAACCTCATAAAGTACCTTGTCTACATCAACAGACGAAGTATAGGACAGGGTTAAGTCGCTAACCCCTTCCTCAAATCTTCCTCCCCATAAAGGGTTTACTTTATCTTTATTTTTTTTCACGAGTCCAAATTTATTGATTCAACTATTTTTTTAGTTGGCTCTAACTGATTTATTGTATAGAAATGCAAGCCAGGGGCGTCATTATCCAGTAATTCTTGACAGAGACCAGAAATATAATCTACACCAAACTTTATTAGATCATCTTCTTTATCGAATCTTGAAAGTTTATCTATCAGTGGCTTTGGTAACTTGGCCCCACAACTCTTTGACATCCTTATAAGCGCATCTTTATTTGTTATGGGCATAATTCCTGGCGTTATAGGGGCAGTGACCCCAAGTTTTATGCAGTTATTTAAAAAATCTATATAAGACGAAGGTTCATAGAAGAATTGAGTCACTGCACCATCGGCTCCTGCATCTAGCTTTTCGATGAAATGCTTTAGATCAACTTCTGCGCTTAAGGCTTCTGGATGTACTTCAGGATAAGCCCCAACCTTTATTCGAAAATAATTATCATAATTCTTTTTAATAAAATTAATTAAATCAATGGCATAACGAAAATCTCCCACAGATCCAAATCCAGAAGGTAAATCACCTCTAAGAACAAATAGTCTTTTGAAGCCGAGGTCAACATACTCTTTTAATATGGCTTTAATCTCTTCTTTGGTGGAGCCAATACCTGAAATATGAGGAGCAATAGGTGTTTTAGTTGAATTATATAATTCGACACAAGTTTCTAATGTCCCTTTTCGGGTTGATCCGCTGGCACCAAAAGTAACAGAGAAGTACTCAGCAGACAAAGTTTCAAAAGTCTTTGCCGCTGATATGAGTTTTTCTTTTCCCGAATCAGTCTTTGAGGGAAAAAACTCAAAACTTATTGTTTTGGAGTTTTTCTCCATAACTCACCTCTTAATATTTATATATATCAGATTTAAAAGGGCCTTCTTCAGACACATTTATATATTCAGCTTGTTCCGATGAAAGTTTTGTCATAACTCCTCCAAAACCTTCTACCATATAAGAAGCAACTTCTTCATCTAATTTCTTAGGAAGCACTTCAACTTTGGTTAGTCCTTTTTTCGTATCTTCATCATTAACTTGCGCAAATTTCTTTTCATAGAGATACACCTGAGCCAAGACTTGATTGGCAAAGGATCCGTCCATTATTCTGGATGGGTGACCAGTTGCATTTCCTAAGTTAACTAGCCTGCCTTCAGAAAGAAGAATTAGATAATCTTCGCTTTCTGGATTAGGAGATCCCCCAGCTTTAGTATCTCTGAAAATCTTATGTACTTGGGGTTTAACTTCTTCCCAAGCCCACTCATCTCTCATGAATTGAGTATCTATTTCTGTATCAAAATGCCCTATATTGCATACTACAGATCCTCTTTTTAATGCTTTCAACATGTGCTTATCGCAAACTTTATAATTTCCTGTAGATGTAACAACAAGATCTGTATCTTCTAACAAACTTTTATTCATAGACTTATCATCATTATTGTTTATGCCATCTATATAAGGAGAAACCACTTCGTAGCCATCCATGCAAGCTTGCATTGCACATATAGGATCAATTTCAGTAATACGAACAACCATTCCTTCTTGCTTTAAGCTTTGAGCCGAACCCTTTCCTACGTCTCCATATCCTATGACTAGTGCCTTTCTTCCTGCTAAGAACATGTCGGTGCCTCTTTTTATTCCATCATTAAGACTATGTCTAGTTCCGTATTTATTATCATTTTTAGATTTAGTAACTGAGTCATTAACATTTATAGCAGGAACTTTTAACTGACCTTTTTCAATCATCTCATGAAGTCTCACCACTCCTGTTGTTGTTTCTTCAGTAATACCATGAATATTTTCTAATATTTCAGGATATTTTTCGTGTGCCATTGCGGTTAAGTCGCCACCATCATCTAGGATCATATTTGCATCCCAGGGCTTACCGTCAAGCAGTATTGTTTGTTCAATACACCAGTTAAATTCTTCTTCAGTTTGTCCTTTCCACGCAAAAACCGGGACACCAGAAGCAGCTATTGCAGCTGCAGCGTGATCTTGTGTAGAAAATATATTGCAACCCGACCACCTTACTTCTGCCCCCAGAGCAGTTAATGTCTCAATAAGAACAGCCGTTTGAATAGTCATATGAATGCAGCCAAGAATCTTTGCACCTTTTAATGGCTGTTCTGTCGCATATCTTTCTCTTAATTTCATTAATGCTGGCATTTCAGATTGAGCAATTACAATCTCTTTCCTTCCCCAATCTGAAAGAGAAATGTCAGAAACTTTATAATCAATAGTGCTCATACTCTTATCCCCTTAAAGCTTCAGCTTTATCTATTTTTTCCCACGTGAAAGCACTTTCTTCTCTTCCAAAATGCCCGTAAGCTGCAGTCGCTTGATAGATAGGTCTTTTAAGATCTAACATTTTAATAAGCTGTCTTGGTCTTAAATCAAAGTGTTCTTTAACTAAATCTGAAATTTTCTTTTCATCTATTGTAGATGTACCAAAAGTATTAACACTGATTGAGGTAGGCTCCGCTACCCCTATAGCGTAAGAAACCTGTATTTCACACCTATCAGCTAAACCGGCAGCTACAATATTTTTTGCCACGTATCTTCCGGCATAGGCTGCAGATCTATCTACTTTCGAAGGGTCTTTTCCAGAAAAAGCACCTCCTCCGTGTCTAGCCATTCCACCATAAGTATCTACAATTATTTTTCTTCCAGTTAAGCCGCAATCTCCAACCGGCCCGCCAATTTCAAATTTTCCTGTTGGATTAATATAATATTTTGTATCTGCATTAAGCCAGTTAGAGGGAAGAGTTGGTTTCACTATTTCTTCCATTACACCCTCTTTTAAATCTTCTTGTGAAACCTCTGGGTCATGTTGAGTTGACAGAACTACGGCAGAAATAGATTCTGGTTTCCCGTCGCTTCCATAGACAAAGCTAACTTGACTTTTTGCATCTGGTCTCAACCAAGACAGTTTGCCACTTTTTCTAATAAAGGCCTGTTGTTCTACAAGTCTGTGTGAATAAGTTATAGGGGCTGGCATTAAAACTTCTGTCTCATTAGTAGCGTAGCCAAACATTAAACCTTGGTCTCCCGCTCCTTGCTCTAGGTCTTCACCTTCGCCTTCATTAACTCCTTGAGCAATATCTTGTGACTGTTTCCCAATAGCATTAATAACTTCACAAGTGTTTCCATCGCACCCTACTTCCAGGCTGTCGTAGCCAATATCAAGGATAACTTTTCTTACTAATGACTCTAAATTAGGCTCAGAATGGCTTGTAATTTCTCCAGCAAGGACAACCAGGTTGTCTTTCACTAAAGTTTCACAAGCAACCCTTGATTCTGGGTCATCTCTAAGCATTGCATCCAAAACAGCATCGGAGATCTGATCTGCCATTTTATCTGGATGGCCTTCTGAAACAGATTCAGAAGTAAATAATTTGTATTCAGACATTGTTTATCCTTTTAATGTTGAAAAGGCGGGTATTTTACACACATTCTATTAAATTTTTTTATATTTTATCAATATCCAAGCTTTGACTATATACATGCAAAATTTTTTCAGCGAAAATAGGAATTACTAAGAAATGACTAAAAAAAGCAAAGATTTAGCTAATATTCTAAGGGTTTTAGCAATAGATTCTATTGAAAAGGCTAAAAGCGGTCATCCAGGCATGCCGATGGGTATGGCAGATATAGCTGAAGTGCTATGGAGACAACACTTAAAACACAATCCGAAAAATCCTAAGTGGGCGAACCGAGACAGGTTTGTTTTGTCAAATGGTCATGGCTCTATGCTTATTTATGCCCTATTACACTTAACTGGTTATGAATTAGATATAGAAGAACTGAAAAACTTTAGACAATTAGGGTCGAAGACGCCAGGACACCCAGAATTTGGGATTACTCCTGGGATTGAAACCACCACTGGACCCTTGGGGCAAGGTATTTCTAATGGGGTCGGAATGGCTATTGCGGAAAGACTTCTTTCTGAAAAGTTCAATACGTCAGAGTATCAAATAGTAGACCACATGACTTATGTTTTTACTGGGGACGGATGTTTGATGGAAGGTATTTCTCATGAAGCTTGTTCGCTTGCAGGAACATTAGGACTAGGAAAGTTAGTATTAATTTATGATGACAATGGAATCTCCATAGATGGAAATGTTGAAGGGTGGTTTACAGAAAATATACCGGATAGATTTAAATCTTATGGATGGCAGGTAGTGCCAGACGTTGATGGGCACAATAAAGAGGAGGTCGATAAAGCAATCCAGTCGGCAAAAGACCAAATAGATAAGCCTACTATAATTTGTTGTAAAACAATCATAGGCAAGGGGTCTCCAAATAAAGAAGGATCTGCTTCGTCTCATGGATCAGCATTAGGTGAAGAAGAGATACAAAATACCAGAGAAAAGCTAGGCTGGGATCATGAAGCTTTCGATATACCTAAAGAAATATATTTGGAATGGGATGCTTCTTCTAAAGGGCAAGAATTAGAAGAGAAATGGCAAGCTAGTTTTAAAGAATATGAATTAAAGAACCCTGATCTTGCAAAAGAATTTATTAGGCGTAATTCAAATGAGATACCTAAAGGCATTGAAGATGCAATTTATGAGTATATAAAAGAAGTGCAGAATGAAGAGCCGAATCTCGCGACCAGAACATCTTCTCAAAGGGTTATTAATGTTTTAGGCCCTCTTATTCCTGAACTATTAGGGGGTTCTGCTGATTTGACAGGTTCAAATAATACTAATTGGGATGGAACTCATGAAATTGAGGCAAAAGACTTTTCTGGAAATTATATAAATTACGGGGTTAGAGAATTTGCTATGACAGGCATTATGAATGGGTTGATTCTTCATGGAGGTGTTCGGCCGTATAGTGGAACCTTTTTAACCTTCTTGGATTATGCTAGAAATGCTGTAAGGATGGCTGCCTTAATGCAAATTCCTACTATATTAGTTTACTCCCATGATTCAATTGGGGTTGGTGAAGATGGTCCGACACACCAGCCAGTTGAGCATCTTACAAGTTTAAGAACTACTCCAAATTTAGAGACATGGAGGCCTTGCGATGCTTCTGAGACAGCCATTTCTTGGCTGTCTGCTATTAGTAATTTAACCAAGCCGACTGCTCTGATCCTTTCGAGACAAAGCTTGCCTACCTTCAAAAGAGATCATTCTCAAATTCATTCGATTGAGAAAGGGGCTTATACTCTTTATGAACCAGAAAAAGAACCGGAATTGGTTTTAATTGCTACTGGATCTGAAGTTAAGCTGGCCATGGAAGTTGCGGAAGAGCTTAGAGGAAAAAAATACGTAAGAGTTGTATCTATGCCGTGCTCTGAAAGATTTGATGAACAGTCGGAGCAGTATAAATCTGAAGTATTAGGAACAGATATAAAGAGAGTGGCTATAGAAGCGTCTCATGAGGACTGGTGGAGAAAATATGTAGGTTTAGATGGAATTGTTATTGGCATGAATTCATTTGGAGAATCAGCTCCAGGCAATGATCTTTTTGAACATTTTGGTTTTACCAAAGAAAAGATAATAAAAGCCTTAAGGCTCTAACAATACATGAAATTTCTTGGATTGAATGATTTTCAATTTAAAGACCAAAAGGTTTTGTTACGTTTGGATTTAAATGCGCCAGTGGAAGAAGGGAAAGTCACTAATGATGAAAGGTTGATTAGGTCTTTACCAACAATAAGCCATATATTAGAAGAAGAAGGAAAGCTTATTATTATCAGTCATTTAGGAAGGCCAGAAGAGAATGATTTATATCAACCCAAGTTTTCTTTATCGCCTATCGTTAAGAGGTTAGAAGAATTATTAGGGAAATCTATTCCATTGATTGAAGGATTAGATAACGTTCCATCAATAGAGAGTGGCGAGCTCCTTGTCCTAGAAAATATAAGATTTCTAAAAGGTGAAAAATCAAATGAACCTGAACTGTCAAAGAAATTAGCAAACCTTGCAGATATTTTTGTAATGGATGCATTTGCAACCTCACACAGGGCCCATTCTTCCACTACTGGAATAATAGAATTTAGTAAAAATGCATGCGCGGGCTTGCTATTAAGAGAAGAGGTGAATCCATTATCTAAATTAATGCTTAAGGAATCTACTTCCTCCTTAGCAGTTTTGGGAGGCGCAAAGATCTCAACAAAATTAGATTTGATTAATTCTTTGTCTGAAAAGATGGGGACAGTAATTTTGGGAGGGGGATTAGCTAATACTTGTTTAGCCGCACAAGGATATTTTGTAGGAAATTCTTTAATAGAAGAAAGTATGTTAGGGCAAGCTTTAGAGCTTTCTAAGAAGAATAATGTAATTATCCCTGAAAAGGTTATTGTAGCTAATTCATCAAATGAAGAAGGTATAGTAACCCATGTAGATAAAGTAAAAAAAGGGCAATCTATTTTTGATGTAGCTCCTGATAGTTTTGTAGAACTAAGAGGTTTGTTTGAGAACGCGACTACTATTTTATGGAATGGTCCTATGGGTTTATTTGAAGAACCCCAATTCTCTAGTGGAACTAAAAAGGTTGCAGAGATGATTGCTTTTTCTAAAGCCTTTTCAGTTTGTGGAGGAGGAGATACTATATCTGCTGCAGCCGACGCAGGTGTTTTAGATAGGTTAGACTATGTTTCTACTGCAGGAGGGGCATTTTTAGAATTCGTAGAAGGAAGAAAATTACCTGCATTAGAGGCCTTGCAATTAAAGGCTTTAAAATAAGTTTTATGATTGATTTCTAGGAGCAAAGAAATGGATTTAAATAATATAGAAGATATAGCTAGATATATAGTAAAAGCCGGCAAAGGAATTCTCGCAGCCGATGAAAGTAATCCAACTTGTGGGAAAAGGTTTGATTCGATTGGAGTAGAATCAACAGAACAGAATCGAAGAGATTACCGTGAAATGTTGTTTAGGTCTCAGGGCATGAGAGGCAATATAGGAGGGGTGATACTATTTGATGAGACTATTCGACAAGAAGCAGAAGATGGAACCTCTTTGGTTAAAATAATTTCAGACCAAGGAGCCCTTCCAGGAATTAAGGTAGATCAAGGTTTAAAACCAATTGGAGACTCTGAAGAATCAATTACGCAAGGTCTTGATGGTTTAGATGCTAGGCTAAAGGAGTATTATTCTTTGGGTGCAAAATTTACTAAATGGAGAGCGGTAATAAAGATAGGTAATTCAATGCCTTCAGATGACGCAATACAAAGCAATATGGTTGCCCTTGCAGATTACGCTAAAGTAGTTCAAGAAAATCATATGGTCCCGATGGTAGAGCCAGAAGTCTTAATGGACGGCACTCATTCAATTCAAGAATGCTTTGATGCTACATCTAGATGCCTAAATACTTTATTTGCTGCATTGGACGAAAGGCGAGTAAACATAAAAGGCACAATATTAAAACCTAATATGGTTACTTCAGGTTCTGAGGTTGCGCATAAAGCAGATAAGAACGAAGTAGCCAAACAAACCATAAAGTGTCTTAAAGAAAATGTACCAAGCGATCTTCCCGGAATAACATTTCTTTCAGGTGGACAGTCCGATTTGGATTCAACCGCCCATTTAGATGCAATGAATAAGATTGGCGGATTTAGCTGGAAGTTAAGTTTCTCGTATGGGAGGGCGTTGCAGCAACCAGCTTTAAAAGCTTGGATGGGTAAAAAAGAAAATGCTTCTTTAGCTCAAGAAGCACTTTCCCATAGAGCCCTTATGAATAAACTAGCTGCAGAAGGCTCTTGGAGTTCGTCACTAGAGAATTAATAATTGAAACTTTTAATACAAAGAGTTTCAGAAGCATCTGTAACAGTAGAAAGCAAGACCGTTGCTTCTATATCTAAAGGAGTCTTAATATTAGTAGGATTTGATCCTCTAGATTCCATAGAAGATATTAATAAACTTACAAAAAAACTATTAAGCTTCAAAATCTTTAATGACGATAGAGGTAGAGTGGGTTTGAGTATTTTAGAGGAAAAAGCTGAAATATTGATCGTTCCCCAAGTTACTCTTTCTGTGAATACTGGTAAAGGCAACAAACCTAGCTTCTCTCAAGCAGCAGGACCACAAAAAGGACTAAAGCTTTTTAATTTATTTAGAGATCATATTAAGGATAGCTATAGAGAAGCAGAAGCAGGTATTTTCGGTGCAAATATGTCCGTTAAATTAGTTAATGAAGGGCCAATTACTTATTGGTTCGAATCGTAGTCTGTTGTTCTGCCTCTTTTAACAGTCAATCTTGCCATTAATAAGCCTATTTCAAAAAGCAACCAAGCAGGAATAGCTAATAAAGTTTGGGATATTACATCAGGCGGTGTGAGGAACATTCCTACAACAAAACATCCAATTATTACATAGGGTCTTTTTTTGCTAAGACCTTCTGTCGTTGAAATACCACTCCAAACTAACAAAAAGATTAATACAGGGATCTCAAATGCAAACGAAAAAGCAAACATCATGCTTAGAACAAAATCTAAATATCTGCTGATGTCAGTCATTATTAATATCCCATCGGGAGCAGACCCTATAAAAAAGCTAAACACCAAAGGCAAAACAAGGTAATAGGTAAATACGATGCCTAAGTAGAACAGAATTAAACTGGATAGCATTATTAGGAAACTTAATTTCTTTTCATTTTTATACATCCCAGGCGCTATAAAGCCCCACACCTGATTTAAGAAATAAGGCATAGACATTAATAGGGAGACAAAAAAAGTAAGTTTAATAGGGGCTAAGAAAGGGGAAGCAACTTCGGTGGCTATCATCGAAGAGTTCTTGGGAAGGAAAATCTGTAATGGTTCTGCAAGCAATTGATAAATATCATTAGAGAAATAAACCAAACAAATGAAGCAACCCATAATGGCGATTGCAGATTTTATCAACCTAGCCCTAAGCTCTCTGAAATGCTCCAAGAAGGTATTCTCTTCCATTATTTGAATATATTTTTTATTTTTTAGATTCTTTTAAGCCTTCTAAAATTTCTTCGTTTCTAGAATCTTGATAGATTTCATTCAATCCAAATATTCTTGTGAATTCTTGTTTAGTTTTACTGCTCTGTTTTTTTAGCCAAAGGAGGGCTTTTGAGCTTGATTTAACTGCATCCGGTAGTTTTTCAGGACCCAGTACAATCAAAATTACAAAAATTATAAGAAGAAGCTCAAAGAAGCCTATATCTAACATCTTTTATTTGCTGTCTTTATCTTCTTCGTCCATGGCCTTTCTAAAACTTTTTATAGTGTTTGCCAAATCAGATCCTAGGCTTTTTAATCTTTTAGTACCGCCAAAAAGCAATAGAACCACTATTAGAATAATAAGAATTTGCCAAATACTTATGCCACCTATGCCCATTTCATTCTCCTATCTAATTTTTCTTCCGTGAAGATTTTTCTTCATGTCCTGAAGTTCCAAGTCTTGTTTCTAGCTCAACAAGAATATCTTCAAATTTAATGCCTTCATTTACAAGCAGAACCATAGTATGAAACCATAAATCAGCTGTTTCATGTATAACTTTTTTCTTCTTAGTTGAGTCGTTTGTTGAAGAAGCCTCTATTAACTCTAAAGCTTCTTCATAAATCTTTTTATTTATTGTTTCATTGCCCCCTTCAAGCAGAGATTTGACGTAAGACTCTTTAGGCTTCGAAGCTCTTCTATCCTCAATCAATTTTGCTAACTTTAATAAGACGTCTTTATCCATTTAATTATGATAATAAAAATACTGCTGCCAAGACTACAAGGATAGCAATTAATAAATTATTTGCCCTATTCTCTTTAGATAATTTGTTCATTAACTCTTGATGTCTTTCTTCGTTTCCCTTTTGGTACATTTCAATATTGCTTATTTGCTGAACCGCTGTTTCTGCTACTTCAGGAAGTTTTCTTGCTTTTTCTATCCAGTTAAGAGAATTCTGTTTGGCCCATTCTGAAATCTTCCTTGGGTCATACCTTTCAGATATCCAGTTTTTTAAAAAGGGGTTAGCAATAGACCAGAAATCAAGCTTAGGATATAACTGCTTTCCAAGACCCTCTATATTTATCAGGGTTTTTTGTAAAAGCATTAAGGAGGGCTGCATGCTTAGATTAAATTTTCTAGCTGAATCAAAAATAAATAAGAGCATTTCACCAAAATTAATTTTTTCCAAAGGCTGATCAAAGACTGGTTCACATGCCGCCCTTATAGTGTTCTCTAGCTCATTCTGTCTTGTGGATTCATCAACCCATTTTGCTTCAATTAATATATTGGCAACTTCACCAAAATTTCTAGCTATAACCGCCACTAGCATTCTCCCTATCTGAAACTGCTCTTCTTCGCTCAACGACCCCACTATGGCGTAATCGACTGCTACATAAGAAGGGTTAGAAGGATCGTCGGCATTAATAAAGATATTGCCAGGATGCATATCCGCGTGAAAGAAATTATCTATAAATACTTGCTTAAGAAAAATTTCTACTCCTCTCTCTGCCAAAAGTTTCAAATTAACACCCTTATCCTTTAAAACTTCAACCTTATCTACCGGTATACCTTCAATCATGTCCATTACAAGAATATTCTCAGTAGTTATATCCAGATAAGCTTCTGGTACATAAAGCAGTTTATTGTTTTCAAAGTTTCTTTTAGTCTGTTTGATATTAGAAGCCTCAACCTTCATGTTTAATTCTGCAAGAATTACTGATTCATATTCCATGACAAGCTTTGAAAGTTGTAATCTTTTGGCGTCATGAGATCTTGCTTCAATAAATGCAGAAATTCTTTTCATTAAAGATAAGTCACGGTTAATAATTTTCTTTATTCCAGGCCTAACTACCTTAATTGCAACGTGTTTGTTTATATCTTTTAGAGTAGCTGAATATACTTGAGCTATTGAAGCAGCAGCTATAGGGGTTTTATTAAAGTCATCAAATACTTCTTTTATTGGGTGCTCCAATTCTTTTTCAATTAAATCTATTGCTTGGTTTGTAGAGAAATTAGGGAGATTATCTTGTAGCGATTTAAGGTTCATAGCAACTTCTGAAGAAATAGCATCTGGTCTAGTTGAAAGAAGCTGCCCAAATTTAATAAAAATAGGACCGGCCTCTTCTAGAGCTTTTTTTAGCCTTTCTCCTGTGCTCTCATCAGCAGAATATATTTTCCAAGGAGAAATCTTGAACAGAAGAGTTAGTAAGTACGGCTTTTTAATGCTCCTTAGTTCAATATCTAGCCTGGCTTTTAAGAGAATATGAATTATCTTTAATAGGCGTAATACATCTTTAAACATCTATCATTCCTTTTTTCCCAGAATGTATAGCTACAATGCCGTTGGTCAGGTTTTCAAACTTACAATTAGTAAAGCCGGCCTTTTCCATGATTTCCTTAAGCTCTTCCTGGGAAGGGTGCATCCTTATAGATTCTGCTAAATACCTGTAGCTTTCTTCTGATTGGGCAATCAATTCGCCTATCTTAGGTATAACTTCAAAAGAGAAGAGGTCATATATCTCTCTAAAGGATTCGTTGGTAGGTTTAGAGAATTCTAGAATCACTAATTTACCTCCAGGTTTAAGGACAGAAAGCATAGACTTAAGTGCGGCAAGTTTATCAGTTACGTTTCTTAGACCAAACGCTATCGTGACTAAATCAAAGGTATTTGCCTCAAATGGTAAGTATTGAGCGTCTATTTGGGCAAGCTGCACATTTTCAATTCCTTCATCGATGAGCCTATTCCTGCCCTCTTCTAACATAGACCAGTTTATATCAGATAAGATAATAGAACCTTTTTCAGAGATTTTGCTTCTCAATAGTTTAACCATGTCCCCAGTTCCGCCTGCCAAGTCAAGCACTTTAAAGTCTTCTCTTATGCCTGAAGTCTCTATTGTTATCCTTTTCCAAAGCCTATGTATACCAAAAGACATTAGATCATTCATTAGGTCGTAATTTTCTGAAACTGTGTCAAAGACATTTCCCACCATATCAGCTTTATCCTCTTCGTTTACTTGTTTGAAACCAAAGCTGGTTTGTTTAGAATTGTTTTTTGACATGATAAAGGGCTGCTTATTTTACTCTATATAATTCTTAATCTCCGGACCTATTTGATAGAATTCTGTCTATTGAAGCAATATAAGTTTCAATTCTTCTCTTAAAGCTATTTATCTGTTTCTCTGAGGCATTCGACATGGTGTTTGAGATAATCTCAATTCCTATTTGCTCGTTCATTTTTCGTATCGATTGGAATTCTTTACCCCCTAAACTTCCAAAGGCTTTTAGATGATCGGTAAGTTTATTATCAAAACCTTGGTCGCTTCTGCTGTTCAAGATAATAATCAATTCTTCTACCCACTTTTCTTGAAAGACAGACCATTCATATCTCGTATCATTTATTTCTTTAATATTTTTTCTTATATAGTCTTTTTGGGTCTTATTTAATTTTATATTTAATCTTTTAAAGCCTGAAATGTAGTCGCTAAAAACTTCTTCAGAATAGATCCCTTCTTTTTTTCTAGATTTTTTTCTCTTAATTTGTAACTTTTCAAAGTGATTTCCTATTTCGATAACTTGAAGATCAGTAAGAGTTTCCGAAAATTCGACAAAATAAGTTTCCAAGTAATTATTGGTCTCTTCAATAAACTCCTGCCCTTTTACGTAAGTATTTATTATCAAAGTATCGGCATTATTGACGTTAAGATCTTTCAAGTCGACTAGTACAGCCCTAATTTTAGGAAGCTCATTTCTGGTAAACCAATCTAGATAGTTTTCTGTAACATTTTCAATTTCGTTTATTTGCTCATCAGAGAAATTCGCGTAATTTTTAAAGTAGCTGGCTAAATAATCATCTGCCTTCTCATATACCCATGAGCCAGCTATAGAACACGAACCTAAAATTGACAGTAAAAAAAAGGAGAGATAAATATTAAATTTTTTTTTCATCTTTGTTAGGGGTTATTGTAGTTTGCAGTTAGAATTCTGACCTCAAATGTCCGAAACAACAAAATATCCTACCTTAATATGGCTAGATCTTGAAATGACAGGTCTTGACCCTGACTCTGAGAGGATTATAGAAATAGCTACAGCCGTAACTAACCACGATCTTTCTGAGATTATTGAAGGGCCAAATCTTGTTATCAAGCAACCAGAAGAGTTTATTAATAACATGGATGAATGGAATACCAAACAACATAATAAATCTGGTCTTGTTGAGAGCTTGAAGGTTACTAATATAAACACTGAAGAGGCGCAAAAGCAGACCTTAGAATTCTTAACTGTTCATACCCAAAAAGGACAGTCTCCACTTTGCGGTAATACTATTTCTCACGATAGAAGGTTCTTAAGAAGATATATGCCAGAACTTGAAGCATTCTTCCATTATAGAAATGTTGATGTTAGTTCAGTAAAAGAATTGCTAAAGAGATGGAGCCCAGAACTTTTAGAAGGTTATAAAAAGCAAGGGGGTCATCGAGCTATGGCAGACGTTTTAGACTCTATACAAGAATTGAAGTATTACAAAGATAAATTCTTTATCTAATTATTTCTTTTTGTTTGAGTCGCCACCTAATAGTGGGTTAATAATAGGCATAACCTTAGCTGAATCATTTGCAGTGATTTTTGAAATGCCTTTCTTATCAACTTCATCAATTCTTAGAATACAATTAATTGGGATATAACTTCTTTCGACCCCATTAAACTCACTTTTTAATTTTTCTTCGCTGGTATCGACAACTATTTGAGAGTTTTGATCAAAGATATAATCCTCCACTTCTATAAAACCATACATATCACTTTGATAAATAGATTTGGCGTAAATTTCATAAATTTCGCCTAATTGCATAAATACTACTTTGTAGATTCCTTTTTTTGCCATTACAATTCTCGCCCCTTTTATAAGAAATAACCTATAAGACACTAAAAGCTATAACATTATACATATGGGCAAAAAATTATTTATCAAGACGCAAGGCTGTCAGATGAACGAATATGATTCTAATCGTATGCAAGATTTGCTTAATCTTAGTCATGGCTTTGAAACAACAAGTGAAGAAGAAGAAGCCGATTTAATTTTGCTGAACACTTGTTCAATTAGAGAAAAAGCTCAAGAGAAGGTGTTTCATCAATTAGGAAGATGGAAGAGGCTTAAAGAAAAGAATCCCAATCTTAAAATAGGTGTAGGTGGTTGTGTGGCTAGCCAAGAGGGAGCGTCAATAATTAAGAGAGCTCCTCAGGTTGATATGATTTTTGGTCCTCAAACTATCCATAGGGTTCCAACACTTTATGAAAACCTTGAAAATCAAAATCATCCAGCAATAGATACTTCATTTCCTAAAACTGAAAAATTTGATCATCTACCCTCTCCAAGGGCTGAAGGTTGCTCAGCTTTCGTATCAATAATGGAGGGTTGCAATAAATACTGTTCATTTTGTGTTGTACCTCATACAAGGGGTAACGAAATAAGCAGACCCCTAGAAGAAGTTATTCAAGAAGTTGATGGCCTGGCTAAGAAAGGAGTGAAAGATGTAACTTTGCTAGGGCAAAATGTCAATTCTTACAGGGATTCAAAAATTAAAACCAAAGGTCTTGGCCTTTCTAACCTTATTAGGGAAGTTGCTACAGTTGCTGGTATAGAGAGGATAGCTTATACAACCTCCCATCCTTTTGAATTTGGTCAAGATCTAATAGATATTTACAAAGAGATACCCAAATTAATTAGCCATGTTCATTTGCCAGTTCAGAGTGGATCTAATGACATATTAAAGTTAATGAGAAGAAGGCATACAAAAGAAGAGTATTTAGAGATAATTGAAAAATTAAAACTTGCTAGACCCGAGATGAGCCTTTCCTCTGATTTCATTGTAGGGTTTCCTGGAGAAACTGATAAAGATTTCCAAGACACCATGGATGTAGTAGAAAAAGTTGGGTATGACGAATCTTTTAGCTTTATCTATAGCCCCAGACCTAACACCACAGCAAAAGACTTACAGGATTCGGTTTCAGATCAGGTAAAAAAGGAAAGACTTGAGTATTTGCAACAAAAACTAGAAAGTTCTGCTCTATCTATCAGCAGAAGGATGGTTGGTAAAGTTAGAAAATGTTTGGTAACTGGTATTTCTAAGAAAGATCCAGGAGAATTTCAAGCTAGAGCTGATAATAATAAAATAGTTATATTTGCATGTAACGATCAATCAATAATAGGTAGCTTTATAAACTTGGAGATAGTGGAAGCCAGAAATAAAACACTAAAGGGAGTTCTGGCTACCTAAGGCAAGTATCTTATATGAAATTTCAACTAGAAACCGAAGATCACAGTAAAATAAGTGATCTTTGTGGTCCCACTAATTCAATTCTTAAACAGATAGAAGAAGAATTAGATATAAAGATAAGCAATAGAGGAGCCAATTTTAAAATTAAAGGCGATCTCCATCATTCTAAGTTAGGAAAGAATATAATTTTAAAGATATATCAAGATCTAGAGGCTAATAAAAAAGTAGAACCTAGTGATGTACACTTATATTTAAGAAAAGGAATAAATAACCTCGACAAGATGGAAGACAAGAATACTAATAAACAACTTATAACCACTCCAAAGGTAGTTGTTTCACCTAATCCTGGAAATCAGGAAGACTATATAAAGATTATAAAAAACAATGTACTTACTTTTGGCATAGGACCGGCTGGAACTGGAAAAACTTATTTAGCCGTGGCGGTGGCTGTTCAGCAATTTATCAGCGGAGAGGTCGAGAAAATCTTATTGGTTAGGCCGGCTGTGGAGGCAGGTGAGAAATTAGGATTCTTGCCAGGCGATTTAAGTCAGAAAGTTGATCCTTATTTAAGGCCTTTATACGATGCACTCTTTGAAATGCTTGGGTTTAAAGAGACTTCACAATTAATTGAAAGAAATATAATAGAGGTTGTTCCCTTAGCTTTTATGCGAGGAAGGACATTGAATAATTCATTTATAATTTTGGACGAAAGTCAAAATGCTACGGTAGAACAAATGAAAATGTTTCTTACTAGGTTTGGTTTTGGCTCAAAAGTGGTCGTGACGGGTGATATCACACAAATAGACCTGCCAAAGGATGCGCTTTCTGGCTTGGTGCACTCTTTAGAAGTTTTAAAGAATGTAAAGGATGTGGGTTTAGTCGAATTCTATGCCAAGGATGTCGTTAGACACGGGCTTGTTCAAAAGATTGTAGAGGCCTACGGTAATCATAATAAATAAGTGGACTTAAGTTCTCATAAAATTGATGTTCACGGAGAAAGCAAGGATGTTTTATGTTCGGAACAAGAGTTGTTGGCCTGGATGGATTGTATTTATCAAGAATATACATGTATTAAAGAAGAATCTAATGCCTGGTTCATAAGCATAGCTTTTATTTCAAAAGAAGAAATGCGGGATCTTAACAAAAGTTTTACAGGGGAAGACAGGCCAACGAATGTATTGTCCTTCCCAAATGATCTAAACATTAGAAATGAAATGGGTTTAGGTGATATAGCTATTTGCTCTGAATTAATTAAAGAAGAATCAGACTCTCAGAACAAACAAATAAAAGATCACCTTATTCATATTTTTATTCACGGGGTGCTCCATCTATTGGGTTACAATCATGAAAAAGATTCCTCTGCAACAGAAATGGAGTCCCTAGAAGTTAAGATCTTAAAGAAAATAGGTGTTGCTGATCCTTATTAAAAGCATCTATGATGTGTGTGTGTTTATAAATTGAAGCGTTAATGAACGACGAGCCCCCAAGTATACCGGCTGAGCCTAATAGGCTTGGCATTAGAAATAAGATTAGAGAAAAGATAAAAGAAATATATCAAAACTTTTCTTACAAACCCCAGAATAAACAAGAACTGGCTGGATCAATAAGAGATTCAAGCGAGAGAGGAGTCCTTGAAAAGGGAACCCTTAACATGATTGAAGGTGCTCTGAAGGTATCAACTGACCAAGTTAGAGACATCATGATTCCAAGGCCTCAGATGGTTTATGTTGATAGCGAAGAAAGTCCTGAAGATTTCTTACCTAGAGTTGTTAAGTCTAGTCACTCTAGATTTCCTGTAATAAATACTGAATCTGACAAAATTGAAGGAATATTGTTGGCAAAAGACCTACTGCCCTTTCTTTCTAGCCAGGATATGGGAGATTTTGAGCTGTCAAAACTTATAAGACCGGCAATCTTAATACCTGAAAGTAAAAAACTTAATGTTTTATTAGATGAGCTTAGGGCCGGAAGAAACCATATGGCAATTATTATTGATGAATATGGTGGAATTACTGGTCTAGTAACAATCGAGGACGTTTTAGAGGAAATTGTAGGAGAAATCGAAGATGAGCACGACAAAGATAGTGGAACTTTAATTAAAGAGATAGCTAAAGATGAGTTTTTAGTATCAGCATTAACGCCAATAGATGTATTTAATGAAAAGTTTAACTCAAACTTAAGCGATAAAGACTTCGATACTCTGGGTGGAATAATTATGCATCATTTTGCAAGATTCCCTAAACCTAATGACGCAATAAATATTGACAACCTTCGTTTCGTTATTAATTCAATTGAGAGGAGAAGAATAAAGAGGATCAAAGTATCAAAGATAACTTAAATCTACTTTCTATTAATTAGCTCTGTATTTAAGATAAAGACTTATGCTTAGGAATTACTTTAGCTCTTTTATTCTAGGGTTATTATTTTCTTTAGGATTCGCTCCGAATGATCTGTGGCCCCTTTCAATAATATCTATAACTTGTCTATTTTTCTTTCTAAAAGATAAGGATAAAAGAAACTTATTTTACTTAGGTTTTTTCTTTGGCTTGGGGACTTGGTTGGTTGGGATATCTTGGTTGTATGTAAGTATTCACTATTATGGAAATATTGATTTTTTAACCTCTAGTTTAATAATACTAGTCTTTATTTCAATATTATCCTTGTATAACGGCATAACATTATGGCTCTATTATTACCTTAGAGATGATTCAATAATAAGCTCCTTATTCGCCTTCCCTATAGCATGGTTTGTAGTTGAACTCCTAAGAACAATTTTATTTACGGGATTCCCTTGGCTAGTCTCTGGAACGATGTTAGCTAATACTTTGATTGATGGTTGGACTCCAATTATTGGAGCTCATGGAAATACTCTTTTGCTATTATTAATCTCTTCGTCTTTGTACTTATTGTTAACTCAAATAAAAGAATTAAAACCCGCCCTACTTTCAGTACTTTTAATTTCAATTTTATGTATTTCTGGATTTGGTTTTAAGAGAATTGAATGGACAACTTTAGAAGGCAGTTTTTTAGCTTCTATTTACCAAACAAATTTAGAATTAAGTGAGAAATGGAGTACCAAGGGCATAGCAATAACTCAAAGACTTATGGAAGAAGCTGTAGATAATGGAATAAAGGGAGAAGTTATAGTATTTCCTGAAACAGCGCTGATACTCAGCAAGAAGGATAATAAAGATTGGATAAATTATATAGATACTAAAGCTAAGTTAAAGGGTTTAACAATACTTACAGGGATAATTGAAAGAGAAGGGGAAAATAAGATTAGAAATAGAATATTAGGCTTAGGAAATGCAGAAAATCACTATGATAAAGTTAAATTAGTGCCATTTGGTGAATTTATACCACTTGAGGCTATATCTGGTAAGTTTCTAGACATATTAGACCTCAATTTAACAAATACAGTTCCTGGAGATGAATATAGTACAATAAAAGCAGGAAATATAAGGGTTTCACCAAGTATTTGCTATGAAATTGCTTTTCCATCAATAATTAATAAAACAGCTTCTCAAAGTAATTTAATGGTCACAATTAGTAATGATACATGGTTTGGTAGGTCTTATGGCCCTATACAGCACTTAGAAATTGCTCAAAATAGAGCTTTAGAGCAGCAAAAATCACTTATAAGGTCTACCAATAGCGGAATTAGTGCATTTATTAAAAATAACGGAGATATTATCGAACAACAAGGCCATTTTGAAGATAAAGTGCTAAGAAAAGAGATGGATTTATATAAAGGACAGACTTTCTATGCAAAATTTGGTAATTTACCAATAATAGTATTTATAATATTAATTTTACTTAGAATAGTATTTAACAAAAGAAATTTGTTGAATTAATTACTTTTATAATCTTAAATAGAACAAATGTTTAATAATTACATAATTATAGTTAGATTATACGTATTAAGTATAATTTTGCTAATAAGTTCATGTTCATCAATTATGATAGAAGAAGATAATAAATATAATAAAAACAAACTTATAGAACAGATAATGAGTATCGATGCAACTTATAATACTCTTGATTCTTTGTTGTATGTGGATATTGAAAAGCAAAATATGTACTTCTTAAAAAAAGGTACAATAATTAATGATTATCCTATTTCTAGCTCATCATATGGTACAGGTAGTAGAGAAAATAGCTTTCAAACGCCTTTAGGAAAGCATCAAATATATATGAAAATAGGTAAAACTCTTCCAATTAATGCCATTTTAAAAGGAAGAGTTTGGAATGGATCTATAGCAAATGTAGTCTCTGAAGACATAGATACAGAGTTTGATCATGTTACTTCAAGAATTTTATGGCTAGATGGCTTAGAACCTGGCCTTAATAAAGGTCCTGGGGTAGATTCAAAGTCAAGATATATATACATCCATGGTACAGCTGAAGAAGGCTTAATAGGTAAACCTGCTTCAGATGGCTGTATTAGAATGTATAATAAGGACGTTATTGAGCTTTTTAACTCAGTAGATGAAGGTTCTCAGGTATGGATTTATTAAGAGTGGTTATGAACAAGTTAGTTTTTATTTTATTTACCTTATTTAGTTCTTATGTTTATGCAGATTGCCCTAAAATATTAAATCATGAAATTAGAGTTTTAGACTCTACTGAATTTATTAACCTCTGCAAATATGAAGATAAAGTAGTTTTGGCAGTCAATGTTGCTAGTAGATGCGGGTTTACTTACCAATATGAATCATTGCAGGCTCTTTATGAAAAATATAGTAAAGAAGATTTTGTAATACTAGGATTTCCGTCAAGAGATTTTATGTATCAAGAATATAAAGAAGAATCTAAAGTTAAGGAATTTTGTAGTACAGAATATGGGGTGACTTTTCCTATGTTTGCCACTTCCTCAGTAAAGGGGAAGAAGGCTAATACCTTCTTTCAAGCATTAACTAAGAATACAGGAGCTAAGCCTGGTTGGAATTTCCACAAATACCTGATTTCTAAAGATGGGTCGATTAAAAGTTTTAGTACGAAAATAGAACCAGATAGCAAAATATTAATGGACGAGATATCTAAGCTTCTTCAATTATAGTAAGTACTTACTATAATTTATAAGCTTATTTTTCAATACATAGTACTTCATTTCCATCTTCATTGGCCTTTATAATAACGTCCGCTTTACGGTTAGAAAAAATTCCATTTTCTACAACACCAGGGATATTATTTATTTTATTCTCTACCTCAAAAGGAATATCCATAGGCATATTATGAACATCAATAATTTGATTACCGTTGTCCGTAATAAAGTCATTTCTATAAACAGGCCTTCCTCCCATTTTCATGACTTCTCTGGATATGGCACTTCTGGCTATTTCTATGACTTCTATGGGTAAAGGAAATTTGCCAAGAAGGTCCGAATGTTTGCTGTCGTCTACAATACAAATAAACATATCAGAGGAATAAGCAAGAATCTTTTCTCTGGTTAGAGCTCCGCCTCCTCCTTTTATTAACTCAAATCTATCATTGTATTCATCTGCCCCATCGATGTAGAAATCTATAGCATGCACTTCATTTAAGCTAATAATTGTAATATTCTTGCTCAGATGGCTTTCTGAAGCAGCAGAACTGCATACAGCCCCTTTAATTTCTACTTTCGAGGCATTAAGCTCTTCAATAAAGAAATTAGTTGTAGATCCAGTTCCTATACCTAAAACAGTATCTTTATTTAATTTAGGGAGAATCAGTTCAAAAGCAGCTATAGCTGAGCTTTTCTTTTTTAAGTCCTGGTTCATAAAATTTATATCTTAATGAATATTCTTAAGCTACAAGTATAATAGCGCGCTTTATTACTTAAAGGTTAGTATAGATTAATGATTTCTAACAAACTAAGAACTTATAATAGGCTTATCAAGTCTTCTAATGTCTATGATATATCCAATATTACGCCTATAAGTAGAGCTAATAGTTTATCTAAATCTTTAAATAATAATATTTTTCTAAAGAGAGAAGATTTACAGCCAGTTTTTTCTTTTAAAGTCAGAGGGGCTTATAACAAAATATCAAAGCTAAAGAGAGGAGGCTACAAGAAGCCCGTTATAGCTGCTTCAGCTGGGAATCATGCTCAGGGAGTTGCATATTCAGCAAAAAAACTTGGTCTAAAGGCAGTCATAGTTATGCCCGTTACAACTCCTCAAATAAAAATTACCTCCGTAAAGAATTTTGGAGGAAAAGTGGTTCTATTTGGAGATAATATAGATGAAGCTCTTAAACACGCCGTTTCGCTGGCTAGAAAGAATAATTATACCTTTATTCATCCTTATGATGATAAGGATGTCATATCGGGTCAAGGCACTATAGGAAAAGAAATCTTAGACCAAACAGATTCAAAAATTGAAGCCATATTTGTACCTGTCGGAGGAGGTGGCCTTTTAGCTGGAGTAGGTGCATATATTAAGTCTGAAAACCCTGAAATTAAGGTTATTGGAGTAGAGCCCGAAGATGCAGCTTGTTTAGATCTGGCATTGAAAAATAATAAAAGACTAGCTCTGAAGGAGGTAGGGTTATTTGCTGATGGGGTTGCGGTTAAACAGATAGGAAAATTAACATTCTCAATCATCAAGGAATGGGTAGACGATGTGGTGACTGTTTCCGTAGATGAAATATGTGCTGCTGTTCAAGACACTTTTCAAGAAACAAGAACTATTCCTGAACCTGCAGGAGCTTTGGCTTTAGCTGGACTAAAAAAATATACAAAAACAAAAGGTCTAAAGAAAAAACATTTAATCGCAATAAACTCGGGAGCTAATTTAAACTTTGATAGGCTGGGTCATATTGTAGAGCGAGTTCAACTAGGAGAAAATAAAGAAGCTCTTCTAGCTGTAAAAATACCTGAAGAAAAAGGAAGCTTCAGAAGGTTTTGTAGGTTTCTTGGAAAACGAATGATCTCTGAATTTAACTATAGAGCTGAAGAAGGTGAGGATGCTAATATTTTTGTTGCTTGTAGGTTTAATGACCTAAAAGAAAAGGCGAAGCTAATGAAGCACTTGAGGTCAAAAGGGTATACCCCAAAAGACCTTTCAGATAATGAGGTGGCTAAATTGCATGTAAAGCATATGGTTGGTGGAAGAGCTCCCAAATCCTTAGTAGATAAAGGTGAATTTCTTTTTAGAGTAGAGTTTCCAGAAAGACCCGGGGCCTTGATAGATTTTTTAGATAGATTAAGTGACAAGTGGAATATAACTCTTTTTCATTATAGAAACCAAGGCTCAGCTTATGGAAGAGTTCTCGTTGGGTTTGAATCAAATGAAAAGGAATATAAACGATTAATAAGAAATCTAGAGAAAACAAGTTTTAGGTTTTGGGATGAGACTAATAATTTGGCTTATAAATCTTTCTTGAAATAAATCTAGTTTTCAAAATTGTGTAATTTATTTGGCGTTAAACATGCGTCTGCTTTAATGTCATGAGCTTCTGGGAAGCAGCTCATTACTTCTTGGAATTCGTAGGCTAAGATTAATAATTTAGTGGAAGAGCTTTTGTAGAGCCCCTCCAAAGTCTTATCATAAAAGCCTTGGCCCATTCCTATTCTATTTCCGTTTAAATCAAAACAAACACAAGGCATAAAAATAATATCTAGTTCGTTTATATTTATTTTTTTTGTTTCAACAGGCTCTGGAATGCTAAATCTATTCCTTGTAAATTTGTTTTTTTTTGTAAAATACTTAAATTCTATGTATTTATTATCTTTATCTTCAGACACGACAGGCAAGTAGCATTCAGATCGTTCAGTTAATAAATTCTTGATTAAAGACTTTGTAGATATTTCGTTGTTCACAGGCCAGTAAAGCGCAGCCCTCTTATGCTTAAATTTAGATTTTACTTCGTCCCACATTAAGCCAAGAGAAATTTCTGAATTAACCCTACTTTCTTTAGAGAGGTTGTCCCTTTTTAATATAGTTTTTCTTCTTAGAGTTAGTTTATCGTTCATGTAGAAGAGTTTCCCAGATTACCGTTGTTATTTACTGCCCTGAACCGTGTAGTCCAAGGCGGTGATTTCGTCAATTTATCAGGCTTCCCAATTATTGGGCATGCACAACAAGAATTTCCAAAATCTCCTAATTTTATTATATCGGCCCGAGAGTAGTAATAACTGTCGAATAAACCAGGAAACTAAAGAAAGTATAACCTATTATTAATCTAATAAAGATAAACTTTTTAAATGTTCTTTTACCTCATTTGTAAGGCTTTCCAAAGCAGGAGGAGCTTCTATATTAGCTTGTGAATTTGATAGATTTTTTAGATATTCGTTAGTAATATTTAAGGCAGTAATTATGGCTGTTTTTTTCTCATCAAGACCCGAACCTTCTTTTATTTCTCTGAGTTTTTCATCTAGAAAAACAGCTGCTTGTTTAACTTCTTCAGCTTCTGCTGCCGGACAAGCTATCTTATAATTAGAACCTAAGATCTTTACAGTTGTTACATCTTTAGTCATTTAGTCTGTTTTATATTTGTTTATGATCTTAGATATCCCATTTTTTGCAACACCCAGTGATTTAGATAAATTCTTATTTTCTTCTAAAAGGGATGAGTTTTTCTGAAATAAGTCTTCATTCACATCTTTGAGCTGCTGGCTAATCTTTATAAGTTGTTTGACTTCTATTTCAAGTTCTTGGAATTTTTTTTCAGGCATTTTTAATTTCTTTTATCTAAGTTTAACTTTCAACTGTTTTTCTTGCTACCATGATTTAACATTACAAACTAGAAATAAACAATATGCAGAATACTCAATTTAATTTTAAAGAAAGAAGGTCTGAGCTATCACAAAAGATAGAGGAAGATTCTGCGATCATAGTTTATTCTGCTCCAGTAAAGACTAGAATTTCAGATACCGATTACCTCTATAGGCAAGATAGCAATTTTTATTATCTTTCAGGTTACGAGGAGCCTGAATCTATGCTTTTAATCAGACCAAATGCTCAAGAAAATAACTTTATTATTTTCTGTAGAGATAGAGATGCATTGAGAGAGCAATGGGATGGTTTTAGGTCTGGTCAAGAAGGGGCAGTTGAAAAATACGGAGCCAACCAAGCTTATAGCATTTCTGATGTTGATAAGCTGATGCCTGAGTTGTTGGAAGGGGTAAAGAATATTTATTTTTCTATGAGTTCTCCGTGCGGATTAGATCACAAGATAAATAATTGGGTTGATCAAATAAGAAGTAATACTAGAGCTGGTGCTGAAGCTCCTCAAAATCTTCTTTCTTTAGATACTCTATTGCATGAGATGAGATTAATAAAATCTGACAAAGAAATTGAAGTAATGAAAAGGGCTGGAGAAATAACTGCTGAAGCCCATATTCGAGCTATGCAAGCCGTCAAACCCGGCATGTATGAATATCAATTAGAGGCTGAATATCTATATGCTTTTAACAAGAACGGAGCCAGATCTCCAGCGTATAATTCTATAGTGGGTGGTGGTAATAATGCCTGTATCCTTCATTACGTAGAAAATAATAGTGAATTGCTAGACGGAGATCTGGTATTAGTAGACGCGGGCTGTGAATATCAATATTACGCTTCTGATGTAACAAGAACTTTTCCAGTTAATGGAGTATTTTCCCAAGAACAAAAAGAAATCTATTCTATTGTTCAAGAGGCTCATACACAGTCTATGGACTTACTGCAACTTGGAAATAAATGGAATTTAGTTCATGAGAAGTCAATTGAAGTAATAGTTGAAGGTTTGATTTCTTTAGGGCTTCTAAAGGGCTCCAAAGAAGAAATAATTGAATCTGGTGAGTATTCCAGATTTTATATGCATAGGATTGGGCACTGGTTAGGTATGGATGTACACGATGTCGGTAGTTATAAGAAAGACGGGGATTGGCGGGAGCTTGAGCCAGGGATGGTTATGACAATTGAACCCGGCATCTATATTCTCGATTCCTTGGATGGCGTTGATGAGAAATGGAAAGGAATAGGTGTAAGAATTGAAGACGATGTCTTGGTGACCAATGACGGTTATGAGGTTTTAACGCCAGGGATTCCTAGAACCATAGAAGAGATTGAAAGCGTAATGCAGTCTTGAAGTGAACTATGAAGCAATAATCATAGGAGGAGGGGTTGTAGGCTCTTCGTTGGCCTTGATCTTAGGTCAAGGCGGGCTTGATGTGTGCTTGATAGATAAAGGCAGGCCTTCTAGTACAAATGAGCATGATTTTTATAAAGGCAGAACAGCTTCATTAAATCTTTCTTCGATAGGTTTCCTTAAAAAGTTAGGGGTTTGGGAGCAAATTGAAGATAATACTACAGTATTTTCAGGTATTGAAGTTTGGGACTCACAAGGCTCTTCTGTTATAAAGTTTAGTGCTTCTGAAATAGAAGAAAAAAAATTAGGGGTAACAGCTTTTAATAACTTGCTGTCTAAGGTTATATATTCTGAGCTCTCTAAAATATCTAACGTTAGCATTATTGAAGATGATTCTTTAGATTCTATCCAAGTTCGGGAAGATGTCCTTGTATCTACTCGAAATGGCCTTAATCTAGGTTCAAACATTTTGATTGGGGCGGACGGTTCACTGTCTTCTGTTAGAAATTTATCTTCAATTCCTATTAGAACATGGAGTTATGATCAGATAGCTTTTGTAGCTTCTTTAAAGCCCGAATTCCCTGTTAATAATACTTCTTATCAGATCTTTACTGATACGGGGCCTATAGCACTACTACCTATAAATGGTAAGGGTGAAAATTTGGTTTCTTTAGTCTGGTCGGCTGATAAAGAATACGCATCTAAGTTGGAGAAATTAAATACTGAAAATTTATTAGAAGAGTTGAAGTTAAAAACTGAAAATAAATTAGGATCTTTCCAACTTAGAGGAGAGATAACTACTTATCCATTAAATCAACTTCATGTAAAAGAATATTTTTCAGATAGAGTTGCATTGGTAGGTGATTCTGCTCATACAATTCACCCTTTGGCAGGACAAGGTCTAAATTTAGGGTTATCGGATGTAAATGACTTATCGGAAAGGATTCTTGTTTCGAGAAGGTTAGGTTTAGATATAGGAGGCCTTAAATTATTACAGGAATATAGCTCTTCGAGGAAAAAGGTTAACTTAAAAATGATTGCTTTAATGGAGGCATTTAAAAGAGGCTTTGGATCGACAAATCCTTGGTTAAGAATGGGAAGGAATATGGCTTTTAGCGTCACCAATAAAGCAAAGCCTTTAAAAAAGAGATTTATAAAAGAAGCGGTAGGGGTTATTTAATTTTTGATTCTTTATAAAGAACGTGCTTTCTTATAACGGGATCAAATTTTTTAATTTCCATTTTATCCGGCATAGCAGATTTATTTTTGTCTGTAGTATAAAAATGCCCTGTACCAGCAGATGATACTAGTCTTATTTTTTCTCTCATATCTTCTCTCCACGGGCTCTAATGTCAGCTAAAACCTTATCTATACCATTCTTGTCTATTGTTCTCATTCCATTTGCAGAAACTGTTAAGCTTACATACCTGTTTTCAGATTCTACCCAGAATCTATGTTTATGCAGGTTAGGCTGGAATGTTCTTTTGGTACGATTCTTGGCATGGGAAACATTATTTCCTGCTTGAGGTTTTTTTCCAGTTACTTGACAGACCTTAGACATAGTACTTTCTTTAAATTTTCTTTATTGAAGGCGCGTTTTATACCAGAACCACTAACAGCAAGCAAGATTAAGACGGTATAATCTATAAAAAGATTTCAGAATAAATAATAGAGTTCTTATAAGGGAGGATAAATGAGCAAGCTAACTAAGCCAGAGAAGCTAGGATTCTCATCAGCGAAACTAAATAATATAGGAGAATCTATGAGATCTCTTATTGATGCAAAAAAGATTCCTGGAACAGTAACACTAGTTGCAAGAAAAGGAGAGGTTGTGCACTTTGAAGCTAATGGAATGAGAGATTTAGAGCGAGGGCTGCCCATGGAAAAAGATACAATTTTTAGAATCTATTCCCAATCAAAGCCTATTACAGGTGCGGCTTTGATGATGCTTTTTGAAGAAGGAAAGTTTCTTATGACTGACCCTATCTCAAAATACCTTCCTGAATTTTCAGATATGCAAGTATATGTTGGCGAGGAAGATGGCAAGATTAAGACAGAGTCGGCCTCCTCTCCAATTACCATTCAACAACTTGCCTCTCACACATCAGGATTAAGCTATTCCTTTATGCCTGGCCCTGTGGGTGCGATGTACATCCAAGAAGAAACCGAGAGGGGCCTTGGAAATACTCCAAGTGAAGGAGGGGAGTTTTTTGTAACAGAAAGTAAGAATCCTCCGTTTAAGGATTTAAGAGAATGGAGTAAAGCTTTAGCAGAATTGCCTCTAGTGGCTCAACCAGGAACAATTTGGAATTATAGTGTCGGGATGGATGTTTTAGGCACACTCATAGAAGAGGTTTCAGGAATGGGCTTTGGAGAATTCTTACAAAAAAGAATCTTTCACCCTTTAGGAATGATCGATACTGGCTTTATGGTGCCAGAAGAAAAGATAAACAGGTTAGCAGCTAACTACGGCCCTTTACCTGGAAATATAATGTTGATGGATGACCCTGAAAAATCAGGTTATAGATACCCTCCTCAACTTGAATCTGGAGGCGGGGGTCTTGTAAGCACGGTTGAAGACTATATGAAGTTTTCTCAGATGTTGCTAAATAAAGGAGAGTATGAAGGAAAAAGATACCTTGGTAGAAAAACAATTGAATTCATGACTTCCAATCATATGGGCACTGAGAGTGCAGATGAAGGTTTAACTTCATTGTTTAATATGTTGGGAAGCGGTTATCGTGTAAGAGGTATGGGCTTTGGAATTACAGGGTCTGTTGTAATAAATCCTGCCCTTTCAGGACTTCCAGTTTCTGAAGGTGTCTATAGTTGGGGTGGAGCAGCCAGTACTCATTTTTGGATCGATCACAAAGAAGAGCTGTTGGGCATTGTTCATACACAACTTCTGCCTGATGGAACTTACCCGGTCAGAGAGCTTATGCAATTAGCTACCTATCAAGCCATAATTGAATAGCTAGATTTGCCCAATAAAAAAGACGCCTAATGCGTCTTTTTTTATCAAAAATTAGACTATTTTTCTTCTGAAGAGTCTTCATCATCGCTATTTTCAGCTACTGCCTCCTCCGCAGGTTTTTCTTCAACAGGAGCCTCTTCAGCAGCAGGAGTCTCTTCAGCTACTGCCTCCTCTGCAGGTTTTTCTTCAACAGGAGCCTCTTCAGCTGCAGTCGGTGCAGGTTTTGATTTATTACCGAAACGTTTTCTAAACTTATCAACCCTTCCACCTGTATCAACAAGCTTTTGTTTGCCCGTGTAAAAAGGATGACAATCCGAGCAGACATCTAACTGTAGATCTTCTGCTAAGGTTGACTTGATCTCAATTATATTTCCACAACTACAAGTTGCTTTAATTTCTTTGTAATCAGGATGTATACTTTCTTGCATCTTATTAAGTTTCAATTTTAGATCGCGCACTATACCAGACCAAGAAAACAAGGCAAATGCCAATATAGGGTCAATAGGTTTAGAATAAGTTTATGTCTATAGAACAAGTTGAAGTTTTAGTACCTGTACCAATACTAGAGAAGTTTTCTTACTTGTTACCAGATCAATTTAAAGAGAAACCTCCTATGCCAGGATCTAGAGTAATAGTGCCCTTCGGCAATAGGGATCTTTCCGGAGTTGTATGGAATGTTGGAAAGAATAATGCTCCAAAAGGCAGAAAATTAAAATACCTAATAGAAGTCTTAGATTCTAAGCCTTTATTGGATAAAGAGTCTTTGCTGTTAGCAGATTGGGCTTCCCGTTATTATCATTACCCTTTAGGCGAAGTTATTTCTTATTTTTTTCCACCTTCTATAAGAAAGGGAAAAGAAGCTAAGTTTGCTGAAGTAAAATTTCTGGAACTGACTAGTAAGGGTGAATTCTTAAATGTTGAAGACCTTTCTAAGGCTCCTAATCAAAAAAAACTAATTGAACTTATAAAAGAAAAGAAAGACCTTTCTCAAAAAGCCGCTACCGCTTACGGAGTAAATACTTCTTCGATAAACGCGTTAATCGATAAAGGTTTCATTTCAAGATATATGCGGGAGCTTTCTCCTTACAAGAAAGTAGAAACTCCAAACAGCAATAGGACGAGGAAAAAACTAAATGAAGAACAAAAATTTGCAGTTGATTCAATTATCAAATCTGAAAATAAGAATAAAGTTTTTCTATTAAATGGAATTACGGGAAGTGGAAAAACAGAAGTTTATATTCGGGCCATTCAAGAAGTAATCAATAAAGGCAAACAGGCTCTTATATTAATTCCTGAAATAGGCTTGGCTCCACAAGCTGAAGAAAGGTTTAAGAAATACTTTGGCGAAAGAGTTTTGTCATTCCATTCAGCTAAAAATGATAGAGAAAAGATTGATGCATGGCTTGGAGCTTCTAAAGGTCTAATAGATATAATTATTGGCACTAGATCAAGTGTATTTATGCCCATGAAAGATATTGGAATAATTGTTATTGATGAAGAGCATGATTTGTCTTATAAACAAGCAGATAGGTTCAGGTATTCAGCTAGAGATATAGCTCTTTATAGAGCCAAGATAAAGAAGATACCTGTAGTTTTGGCTTCAGCAACTCCTTCTTTAGAAACCCTTAATAATTCTTTGCAGGGAAAATATGAGATGTTGAATTTAACTAAAAGAGCAACAGGAGCGAGTCTACCAAGATATATACCCGTAGATTTAAGAGGTAAAGAGTTAAAAGAAGGATTTAGTGACGAACTAATAGAAAGAAGCGAAGAAGAATTAAAGAAGGGCAACCAAATCCTTATTTTTTTGAATAGGAGAGGGTACGCGCCTTCTTTAATTTGTAAAACATGTGGGTGGTTATCAAACTGTGATAGATGTGATGCACTTATGACGTTACATAAAAGACCTCCGAAATTACAATGTCATCATTGCGAATCTCAAAAAGATAAACCGAAAGTATGTCCTTCATGTCAATCAGATGATTTCTTATCTTATGGATACGGAACAGAAAGAGTAGAAGAATTTCTGACCCAGCGTTTCTCTAAGTTTCCTGTTCTTAGGATTGATAGTGACTCAACAACAAAGAAAGAATCTATGAATGAATACATCGATTCGATTAACTTGGGTAAACCAATGATTCTTTTGGGAACGCAGTTGCTGGCTAAGGGTCACCACTTTCCTGAAGTAACACTTGTTGGAATACTAGATGCTGATTCTGGATTGTATAGTGCTGATTTTAGGGGCAGTGAGAGGGTCGCTCAGTTAATGACACAAGTAGCCGGTAGGGCTGGTAGAGATAAAAAACCAGGGAAAGTTTTACTACAGTCTTATAGTCCTGATCACCCCCAAATAGAAGAACTTATAAACGGTAGTTATGAGAGCTTTGCCAAGAATTTATTGAAAGAAAGGAAGTCAGTAAAGTCTCCACCATTTGCTTTTCAGGCGAAGATACAGGCCGAGTCAGCTAATAGTTATATTAGTAGAGATTTTATAAAGAATCTCATAAATAATCTTAAGAAATCTAAAGCTTTCCCGAAAGATATAAGAGTTGTTGGCCCTCTTCCTGCAATAATGGAAAAAAAATCTGGTGTTTATAGGTGGGAGCTAAACACTCTTTCCGGCAGCAGGAAATCGTTACACCAATTCTTAGACTTGGTACAGGCTAGTTTATACAGTCCAAAAACAAGCAAGAAAGTTCGATGGTCTATTGATGTAGACCCTTTGTCTTCAATTTAAATCTACACCCGTTAATTCAGAGCTTACAGACCACAATTTTTCAGCTTGCTCTGCACTTTTTACCGAACCTATAAGTTCATCAATCTTGCAATCGACAAAATATTCACCTGAGATATTTTCTACTTCTGGAGAAGAGCAAAGATAAATAGATGTTTCCGCTCCTTTGTGCGTTTTTTTAGCAAAAACTGAAGCTAATTTAAAAAGAAATTTCCGTATACCTTTATTGCTAGATCCTATCCCAGTATCTACAAAACCTGGATGAAGGCAATTTACAGTAATACCCTTACTTTCGAGTTTATTTGCCAAACTTTTAGTAAAGAGAATATTTGCCATTTTAGATTGACCATATACCTTCATGGGTGCGTAACTCTCTTTTGACTGAAGATCATCAAAATTTATTTCTTTTATAAACCTATATGCCATTGAGGCAACATTCACAATTCTTTTACCGCCAGACTCAGTCATTTTTTCAATTAATAATAATGTAAGGGTGAAATAAGCTAGATGATTCACGGAAAATACTTCTTCCAATCTATCAACAGTCTCTGCTCTCTCTCGATTCATAATCCCTGCATTATTCAAAAGTATATGCAGAGGCTTATCTAGAGATAGAAATTGATCTGCAGCTTTTTTTACCTCACTAAGTGAAGATAAATCAGCAATAATAGCCGTAGCTTCTCGGCCTGTCTCAGACATTAGCTCTTGCTGTAATTTTTCTGCTTTCTCTTTATTCCTGGCAATAAAAACAATCTCAGCTCCCATTTTATTTAGAGATTTAGCTGCTTCAAGTCCAATTCCATTGGTTGCTCCAGTTATTAAACAAACTTTATTTTTTAAATTTTCATTCATGGCCTTTGCCTTTTTTTATTCTAAGTATAAGATTAGAGTGATGAGTTTATATGATAAATACATACTCCCGAAATTTTTAAATTGTGCGTGTGGTTCTAAGCCAATTACTTACCAAAGAAAAAAAGTTGTTCCTTTGGCAGAGGGCAACGTATTAGAAGTAGGTATAGGGTCGGGTCTTAATTTGCCCTATTACGATCATTCAAAAATAGACCAAATATGGGGTCTAGATCCTTCAGATGAACTAAGCCTCATGGCAAAACAAGCCGCAAAAGAAGAAAATTTAAATATTAATTTTATATCATGTGGCGCTGAGGAAATTCCTCTTCCTGATAATCATTTTGATAGCGTTCTTGTAACTTACACTATGTGTACTATTCCTGAGGTGGTAAGAGCGAATATAGAAATAAAAAGGGTTTTAAAGAATGGCGGAAAATTAATCTTTTGTGAACACGGAGTAGCGCCTGATGCGAATATCATTAAGTGGCAATCTAGAATAAACCCATTTTGGGGAAAGATAGCTGGTGGTTGTAATATTAATAGAAATATTCCTCAGATAATTGAAGATTCTGGATTTAAGATTGAACAGATGGAAGAAATGTATCTTCCCAGCACACCAAAGATAGCTGGCTACAATTATTGGGGATTTGCTGTAGGTAATTGATATTCTGGAAGTGTATTTTTTTTCTTAATACTTCTATTTCAATATTAGGTAATAGATGATTAAGCAAATAACAATTCTATTTTTATCTGCTCTTTTTATTTCATCTGTTCTATCGGAAGAAGGAACTTTTTCTCATCAAGGGCTGGATAGATATTATTATTTACACCTTCCAGATAACATTGGGCCAGAAGCGCCCTTGGTTGTTGTCATACACGGTTATACAAGCTCAGCGAATACGATTATGGCTTATTCAAAGATGAATGAGGTTGCTGACAGAGAAGGTTTTGCAGTTGTCTATCCTCAAGGAACCATTGATGCCGAAGGCAACACTTTTTTTAACGTAGGTTATGAATTCAATGTTGAATCAACAATTGATGACGTGTCATTTATAAGGGAGCTTGTTCTTTATCTAAGAGAAAAATATAGATTCAGTACAGAAAAAACTTTTGCAACAGGAATGTCTAACGGAGGAGACATGAGCTACCTACTGGCTTGCACTTCATCAGACCTATTTAGGGCTGTAGCACCTGTAGCCGGAGTGATGATGAAGGAAACCTTAGAGAATTGTAACCCTGTTAAGCCTATACCTGTTTTCGAAATTCATGGCACTAACGACAATGTTTCTTATTTTGATGGTGATATGGAGAATACTGCAGGGTGGGGCGCTTATTATGGCCTGCCGAAGACGATTGAGTTTTGGGTCACCAAGCATGACCTTAATAAAAAAGAAGAGATACAATTAACTTCTATAAGCAAAGGTGATAAGAATGACATTATCTTTGAACGTTATTGGTCAGAAGAAAAACTAGAGGAAGTTTGGTTCTATAAAGTAATTGATGGAGGTCACATCTGGCCCGGATTTACATATAAATGGTGGAAGAATCCTTTAGCTTGGTACTACTTAGGTTCTGGTAATGATGACATCAATGCCAGTGAAGAAGTATGGTCATTCTTTAAAAAATTTCTTAGTGAAGAAGCTAAATGAACTGAGGTTTAATTTTATAGAAATTGGTTATAGATTCAAAAAGATGAGCTATCTTAAGCAACTCTACATCCCCTCTAGGTTTTCCGACAAGCTGTATACCAACAGGAAGGCCTTCGTTGGTAAAACCGCCCGGAACAGAGATTGCGGGCAAGCCAGTAACTGAAATCATGCAACAAACAGACATCCAATCTATATAAGTTTTTTGCTTTTCTCCTTCAATCTCTTTTACCCATTCGTTTGATAGATCAAAAGGAGGTACTTGTGCTGAAGGTAGAAGCAAAACATCATAGTCTTCAAAAAAAGTAGATATACTAGAGTAAATATTAGTCCTAATTATTTCAGCTCTAATCATCTCTTCTATAGTAAGAGACAATCCTTTTTCAATGTTCCACTTGGTTGAATCTTTGGCATATTTTTTCCAATCCTTTACCGATTGATCTAGCATTTTGCCTAAACCTCTCAGACCAACAGCACGTTGGATTTGAAAAGATTCCATGGCTCCTTCTAAAGGGGGGTCTATATAAGTTATTTGCGCATCAATACCTTTAAAAGTATCGCCAGCTGATTTGATAATCTCTAATACTTGACTATCAACGGGCAGAGTTCCGAGACATGGACTAATAGCAACTCTAAGTTGGTTATGACTCTTTATTTTGTATGGGATCATTGCCTGCAAGAAATCTTCTTCTGAGTCTGTAAGGGTTAAAGGGTCTGTTCTGTCTTCTCCTGAAATTATAGACATTAGAAAGGCTGTATCTTTAACTGTCTTTGCCATAGGTCCTGTTGTTGATAACCTTCCATACCATGCAGCGCCTAACCCTTTAGGCATCCTCCCAATAGATGGGCGAAAACCAACTACATTACAGAAGCTTGCTGGATTACGAAGAGATCCGCCCATATCACTTCCATCAGCTAGCGGTAGCATGTCTGTAGCTAAAGCTGCTGCCGAACCTCCACTGCTTCCTCCGGCACTCTTACTTAAGTCATAAGGATTACAAGTAGTTCCAAAAACAGAATTAAAAGTATTAGATCCTAATCCAAATTCAGGCATATTGGTGTGACCTATGAAAATTGCCCCTGCCTTCCTTAATCTTTTAGCTAATTGGTCATCATCTGTTTCAATCTTATCCGCAAAGGGTTTATAGCCGAGTGTGGTTGGAAATCCTTTAACGGCTACAGCATCTTTTGGTGCCATGGGCAGTCCATGCAAAGGCCCTCTTTCTGAGATCGACACCTTGTCAGAATCCTTTGCTAAGGCCAAAGCCTCTTCTTTCGATAACAAATTAACGATAGCATTTATTTGTGGATTGATTGACTCTATTCGCTCATAAATATTTTCCATCAATTTTTCAGAAGAAACAGAGCCCTCTTGGAGATTTTGACAAATTGTATAGGCATCCGACCAGATTGGTTCTGGAGTATTAGTACCTTTCTCAGGTTCTTTATTCATTACTTATTACGGAAGCCTGCCCCAATCTTTTTATTCGACCACAGAACCTCGTTGTTTAAGGCGCTAATAAATTCATAGGTTGCTATATTGGGCTTTATAATCTTAAGTTTTAAATAACCTGGTGTTTCTATATTAAATTTTCCTTCAATTGTGTCTTCAGGTGATCCGCCAGGCAAACTTCCCGTGGCACTTATTAATTGAGTTGTTCCTTCAAGATCTCCTTCATCAGCAAGCACATGATTATGTCCAGTTATGTACATATCAAATTTCCCAAAAACTTGAGACTCTAAGAAAGAAGCTAATTGAGGACTTGCTCTCTTCCTATCTCCAGAACTGAAAAGAGGATGATGTGCAACTGCAATAGAAAATTTACAACTATCCTTTAGCTCACCAATAGAAGAGGTAAGCCAATTAACATGGTTTTTTCTCTTATAGAAAAGGTATAACTTATCAAATATTGTTGTATCCAAAGCTACGAAACACAGTGATTCAAATTTTTTAAAGTAATAATTATTTGGGTAATTTATAAGCGGATTTCTTTTACCAATTTCAATGTAAGCATCTGGATTTTTTTTATAATCATGATTGCCTAGGGTTAAGTAAAAGGGCACTTCACTTTCTAATATTTTTTTGAACGGGACGAGGAATTTATTCTTAAATTCAGGATCATCCGGACTTTCTATACCTGAAGGGTAAATAATATCACCTGTGTGCCAAATCATACTGCAATCAGATCTAGATAAAGATTCGGCAACCAGGCTTTGAGTTTTTGTAATTTCACCTGTGTCTCCAACAAAACAGAAGATTAACTCTTCTAATTTTTCTGAGCTTACGGGGCTTAAGTATGCTAGAAATAATAAGGAGATAAGAGTTCTTTTAATTTTCATGCTGATTTTATAGTTAATTTTCTTAAATCCATCTGTAGAGAATTAATATGTTCAATTTCCACAGTAAAATCAGGTTTAGGGAGAATAGATTCTGCGTTCTCTGGCCACTCAAATACGCACAGAGAGCCTTTTTCATTTACATATTCTTGAATCCCTATTTCCTCCAATTCCTGAGCATCATTAATTCTATATAAGTCAAAATGAAAAACCTTTAACATCTCAGTTTCATGTATTTCAACAAGATTATAGGTAGGACTCTTTACTAAGCCTTGATAGCCTAGCCCTTGCATGATGCCTTTTGTGAAAGTTGTTTTGCCTGCTCCTAGATCTCCTTCTAAGTAGACAATAATGGACCTATCTATATCGCCTTTAATTAAATTCTTAGAAAATAAGATACCTTCTGTTATTGTTTGGTTTTCTTTAAAAGTCTCTATTTCTTTAGTCATATTTTAATAAAAGTCTAACTTCGTTCAACACATCATTAGGTAGAAGTCCCACTTCTCCAATTTCAAGTGCTTTTAAGTCAGACGATTTAGCGTGTATATCTACACCTGTTTCTGCAGCTTCATGAGGCAAAAGGCCTTGAGCCAAGAAACTTGCTATTATTCCAGTAAGAATATCTCCCATGCCTCCCGTTGCCATTCCAGGGTTACCTGCACCGCACACCCCTATATGCTGTTTACCTGATTTTTTATACCCAACCAATGTTCCAGAACCCTTTAATACTACTACGGCATTAAATTTTTCTTGCAAAAGAGAGACTGCCTTGAAGCGATCCGCTTCAATTTCCTTGATACTTTTACTTAATAATCTCGCAGCTTCACCAGGGTGAGGTGTAATAATAAGGTTTTTTGGTATTCCGGCTGATAATTTCAAGCTTGATAATAGATTTAATGCATCTGCATCAAGAACGACTGCAACATTCCTTTTACCAGATTCTAAAAATACTCTTTGTAAGAGTTGTTCAGACCAGGCGGTCTGACCCAGGCCTGGACCTATTGCTATGACATCAGGTTTTTCAAGATAAGTTTCTAGATCTTGTCCAGAATGGATTCCCACTGCCATTACTTCAGGGCAAGAAACAAGACTGGCGTTTATATGTTCAGGTTTTGTTGCCAATCCAATAAGACCAGCTCCAGAAAATGCAGCTGCTTTGGCAGCCAAGATAGCTGCACCTCCAAAGCCATTGTTTCCACCTATTATTAGAGCATGCCCAAAGTTTCCTTTATGAGAATTTTGATCTCTTAAAATAAGCTTATGTAAATGATCTTCCATATTTATCAAATGACAATTAGATTTAATCTTTCTGGAAATACTTTTTGGTATTTTGAGATCTGAGTAAAAAATCTCTCCTGACATTGCTCTTCCTTGTGAAGTAAAACAACCTCGTTTTTGGGCAACAAAAGTAGTGGTAATATCTGCTATTACACAGATATCTTTCGTAGTACCACTATCTGGACAAATTCCTGAAGGTATATCCAACGAAACAACAGGATACTTAACGCTCAGCTTATTAATAGCAAGAATAGATTTCTTAATGTTAGTTCTTAACGTTCCTTTTAATCCCGTTCCAATTAAAGCATCAACCAAAACAGCTTTTTTTGAAACTTTTATTCTATTTAATGAACCTAAGTTTATAATCTTTACACCGCTATCTTTGGCAGTTTGAAAAGCTTTTTTACAAACACCCGAAAGATCTTTGGTAGGAGCACACATCACAACGTAACTGGATAAACCAAATTCTTTAGCAAAACTCGCAAGTAAAAAACCATCACCTGAATTTTTACCTTTGGCACAGAATACGATAATTTCATTTGTATCGTTATATTCTTGCATTAATACGTTAAGAGAAAACTCAGCCGCCTCTTGCATTAAAGAATTTCCAGAAGTGTTTTTTCGCTTTATTGCTAAATTATCTATTTTTCTTGTCTGATCAGCGGTATAAAGTTGCATAAGTTTTTAAAAAATAACTAATAATTAAAATTATAGCCTTTGCACAGTGTCTCCACTAATTAATAGATGAATAATTTATCAAGCAAGGAAGATCTTTCTATATTGGCAAACAAGATAAAAGAGTGGTCTCTTGAATTGGGATTTAGTTACGTGGGTATAACTGATGTAGATGTGTCTTCTGATAAAAGACATTTAGATGAGTGGTTGAAAAAAGGTTTTCATGGAGAAATGTCTTATATGGAAAGACATGAGGCCATGAGGGGCTCTCCTGATAAGCTCGTAGAAGGAACAAAAAGAGTTATCTCTTTAAGTATGAATTATCTGACAGAGAACTATAACGGACTAGAGTTATTAGATGATGACAAGAAAGCTTTTATTTCAGGATATGCTAGAGGGAGGGATTATCATAAATTATTAAGATCACGACTAAAAAAACTTGCTTCAAAAATAAAAGAACATTCATCCCATGAAAATAGAGTATTTGTAGATAGTGCTCCTGTTCTAGAGAAGGCAATTGCACAAAAAGCTGGTCTAGGCTGGATAGGCAAAAACACGCTTCTTTTAAGTAAAGATTCTGGTTCATATTTCTTTCTCGGCGAAATATATACGGATTTAGAGTTGCCTTTGGATAAACCTAAAGATACAAATCACTGCGGTTCTTGCACTTCTTGTATGGACGTATGTCCAACTAAGGCCTTTGCAGGTCCTCATCAGTTAGATGCAAGAAAATGCATCTCATATCTCACCATAGAGTACAAGGGCTCAATAGACTTAGAATTAAGACCCTTAATGGGTAATCGCATTTTTGGGTGCGATGATTGTCAGATATTTTGTCCATGGAATAAGTTCATAAGACACACTGAAGAAGCTGATTTTAAGCCAAGAAATAACTTAGATGACGCTGACCTTTGCGAATTATTTTTATGGTCAAAAGAAGAGTTTATAACCAAAACTGAAGGGTCTCCAATTAGAAGAGCAGGGTATGAAAGCTGGCTAAGAAACATCGCAGTAGCACTGGGTAACGCTACATCTTCAGGTGAGGTAATAAAAGCACTTAATTCAAGAAGAGATCATCCTTCAGAGATTGTGAAAGAGCATGTAAACTGGGCGCTAGAACAACACAATAATTAAAAATATTTATGAGTGATATAGAAATAAGACTTGAACCTGAAGATGAATACAATCATATTCCAGACGAAGCATCGAATTACAACGAAAGCATGTACTTTAATGTATTTGACCACCAAAAGAAGATGGGCGGCTGGTTTAGATTGGGAAATAGGCCTAATGAAGGATACGCTGAAATGACCTGTTGTATTTATCTGCCTGATGGAAGAATTGGATTTATGTTTGGCAGGCCTCAAATAACTTCTAATGAGAAGTTTTTGGCAGGCGGCATGAGCTTTGAGGTATTAAAACCATTTAAGGAGTTAAGGGTCAGTTATAAAGGTAAGATCCTGGTTTTGGATGAGCCAAAACAAATGTTAGATCCAAGTAAAGCTTTTAAATCAAATCAAACTTTAACATGTGAAGTTGATCTATTAATTACAGGAATCTCACCTATGTTTGGAGGACAAGCTGTAAAAAAAGATGGCTCTTCTATGGATTTAGACCCTGAAAAAAGTTTTTCGAAGGCACATTACGAACAACACACCGCCGGTAAAGGAAGCATAATAATTGATAGTGAAGAGTGGTCTATTGATGGTTTAGGTCTTAGAGACAAGAGTTGGGGGCCAAGATATTGGCAAGCAATTGAATGGTATAGATGGCTAACCATAAATATTAATAAAGATATTGGGTTTATGTTCAGTATAGTCCACCAAAGTGAAAATTCTGAGAGAAGGGGTGGGATCGTCTTAAAAGACGGAAAATATGAGTCAATAAGGGATTGTAAGATTGAAACGGAATACGATGAGGATAATTTCCAAAGAACTTTCACTGCGTGGGCAAAAACAGACGAAGATGAGTATGAAGTACAGGGAAAGGTTTTATCTCTAATCCCCTTAAGAAATAGGAGAAATACTCCAGAAGGTGATGATTTGGTTACTCGAATTACCGAAGGTATGACCGAGTACACTTATAAAGGTATTGTTGGATACGGTATGTCAGAATATCTTGACCAAGTAATTGATGATAAGCCAATTGGGCCTTAGATTTTTATGAAAATCAGCGCAGTCGATCAATCGCCTATTTTTTCTAATTCAAATGCTAATCAAGCTATAAAAGAGACAACCGAGCTAGCCAAGCATTGTGATTCAATAGGAATGAATAGGTTTTGGGTAGCGGAACATCATGGGTCTGCTTCTTTTGCAGGCTGCTCCCCTGAAATCTTGATACCTAATTTAGCTGCTTTAACTAAAAATATAAGGGTGGGGTCAGGAGGAGTGATGTTAATGCACTATAGTCCCTACAAAGTTGCTGAAAGTTTCAGATTATTAGAATCTTTATTTCCAGGCCGTATAGATCTTGGAGTGGGTAGAGCGCCTGGAAGTGATCCCTATCAAGCAGGAGCATTGGCTTACGGTTCTAAAACTACCGGGCCAGAATATTTCTCTACAAAGATGAATGATCTTAAATCTTTTTTGGAAGGTAGGGCATCTACCACCAATTCTTTTGAGAGCGTAAAGGTAACCCCAGGCTTAGGAGAGCTACCAGAAGTTTGGTTATTAGCGTCTTCCAAACAAGGAGCAGAGTATGCAGCTCAGTTTGGACTGCCAATGTCCTTAGCTTATTTTATAAATCAGGATTGTTTAGAATTTGCAAAATACTATAGAGATAATTTTAAACCTTCAGTTTTTTCAAAAAAGCCAAGAATTAGTGTGGGTATTTTCTCTATATGTGCTGATTCAGATGAAGAGGCAGAAGAGTTAGCTCTGAGTGCCTCCATGTGGAGACTAAACACTCAAAAGGGAGTGTTTTCTTCTTTTCCTACTATAGATGAAGCAAAAAACTCAATAAAGTCAAAAGCAAGTGAAGGAAATGAAAATAGAACTTTCATAGGAAGTCCGCAGACCATAAAAGAAAAGTTGCAGCCTATTTTAGATGAGGCTCTACCAGAAGAACTTAAGGTAATTACAATATGTGAACCTTTTTCAGCAAAAAAGAGGTCTTACGAGTTGATAAACAATATTTTTTAATAGATTAAATGGAATTAATACATCGTCGCTCCCTAAGTGAAGGCTCAAACTGGCATTTAGGCTGTTTAAGCATCCTTTATCTATCTCAAGGTCTTACGGGAGGATTTCTTCTTGCTTTAACAACCTATTTAGCTTCAGAAGGAGCTTCTATAGTTGATATATCTTTACTCCTTTCTATAACAATGATTCCCTGGACATTAAAAGTTTTCTTTGGACCTGTAATAGATTCTATAACTATCAAAAAATTTGGCAGGCGCAGGTTTTGGATAATATCAAGCCAGATTATTATGATTTTGGTATTACTGCCTTTAATTTTTATGGAGGTAACATCTGTTTCAACTTCTTTAATTGTAATTTTTACAATTCATAATCTATTTGTAGCTATATGCGATATCGCTACAGATGCTTTGGCTGCAGATAGCCTTAAAGAGACTGATCTTGCCAAAGCAAATGGTTATATGTGGGGAAGCAAGATACTAGGTCGAGGCTCGGGAATGTTAATAGCTTCTAGTTTATTCTTTACTTACGGATTTAGTGTAGGGATCTTATTATTAATTTGCTTTATGACGCTTGCTTTTATTTTTCCTCTGATTTCTTCGGAATTAGATCACAAAGAAGGGGCCGAAAATCATCATCAATACAAGAATGTGCTTGGAATTAAGGTCCTTTTTTCAGAGATATCTCAAGGCTTATTAAACAAGACCGCTATTGCTGCAATGTTATTCATGCTTCTTAGCAACATTGGAGGCGGTATTTTTGATGTTATCTATAATAAATTTTATCTAGAAGTTATAGGGATGACGGGAGAAGATATAGGTTCGGTTAGACCAGTTGGTATGTGGATAGGTGGGTTGATAGGCCTCTCTGTTGGAGTGCTCTCTTTGTATTTGGGAAAAAGAATGTTGCTAGTTTTCTTTCTTGTAAGTCAGTTACTTATTTTTATTTGCTTAAGCACTTTCAGTTCAGATACTTCTTACCAGCTAGGATCTTCAGCTATTATTGGTTTAGATATTACGGACGCCGGTGTAAAAGTAATTATTTTTGCTATTCTTATGGCACTTTGTACAACTCAAACGAGTGCTACAAATTTCGGTATTTTTATGGGTTTTGCAAATTTATCAACCATTATTGGGAACGGTTTAGCACCTTTAATAATTCAATATGTAACCTATAACACTGCTTTTCTATTTTCGGCTCTAACGCTTATTCCTTGTATTGTTTTGGCTTATTATTTAACCGAAGCCAAGAATTAGAATTTCCTTTTATCAAATTTAACGAGTAAATTAGGGAAGAGCAAGAAGTCTATAATTAAAGCCATTATGAAAGAGATGGTCGAGAACCTAGCAAAGTCATGAAGGGGCATAAAATTAACTAAGTTAAGAACTAAAAATCCAAGAGAAATAACAATCGTCATAACGATTAGAGCAAAACCTACGGATTCAAAAGCAAACATAACTGCTTCTTCGGGGTTTTGACCCATCTCTCTCCTAGCTAAATCATATTTGCTTAATAAATGGACCGTGAAATCAACTATTATCCCTAGCGTCGAACCCATTCCTACGGCAACCATGAAACCAACCTGACCTTCATACAATGCCCAAATTCCAAATGCAGCTCCTATGGGCAAGACATTAGGAAATGCTGAAAGTACACCAAACTTAATTGATCTAAAAAATAGACCAAGAAGTATGGTTATTAGAAACAACCCCAAGATGACACCTATGAAAAGGGAGTTAACTATTGCCCAACTCATGTGAGAGAAAATTACTCTAAATCCAGCGGGAGGAGAAATAGTTTCTGTAAGGTTATTTTCACTTAGATGAGTCCGTATCTTTTCATCAAATATTAAGAATTCTGTGCCGCCCATATCATCTAAGTTTGCAGATATTTTCGTTGATGATCTGTCCTGACTTATTGAGCTATTAAGATCTAAGCCCATAGGGAGAGACATTTCATAGAAGAATAAATATTGTGATGATAAATCTTTACTATCGGGGATCTTTTCCCATTCAGGATCATCTCCATGCATACTCTTATTAAGGTTCTTCATGGTATGAGCAAGGGAAGTAACATGATTCACTTCATTTTGAGTTTCAAGCCATTGAGTAAAATTATCTATCTTCCTTAAAAATTCTGGATCAGAAACACTTCCTCCTATTGCGTCAGCTTTAAAGCTCACAGGGAAAGTAACACCAAGCATTTCATCCAACCACAGTGTATCTTTTGAAAATGAGGTAAATCCCTCGTCGTACATTTGGGTAGGATTCTCATCGAACTCATTTAATGGAATTAAGCTTATAAGCAAAAAAGATGTGGCAGGAACTAACCAAAGAAGAGTTTTACTATTACGTAAACTAAAATTAGCTATCTTCCTAGAAAAATTTATTTGCTGATTAACAGACTTGGGTGGTTTTATTTCAAAGAAAGAGAACAGGGGAGCTGCGAAGAAGATAGTGAAAATAAATGCCATTGCTATACCTATAGATACGTAGTTACCCAAGTCTTTAAGTGGAGGCACGTCAAGCACATTAAATGAGAGAAATCCGATGCAAGTTGTTAGGGTTGTAAGAAAGAGTGGTTGTAAATTCAATTCTAAACTCCTAACCATAGACTCTTTGCTTGAATGCCCTTTAGCTCTTTGTTGAAAGAAGATACTAAATAGATGTACGCAATCA
>PVBE012828771.1_pt1 | contig 67609 bp, 81 predicted proteins | sample 1631181 | NCBI WGS metagenome assembly PVBE01 (sample SAMN08397723, study PRJNA350692) | Marine metagenome, whole genome shotgun sequencing project. | isolation source: water | place: Pacific Ocean | collected 2012-04
ACGTCAGGAAACGCCCCTATTTTCGGGGGATCCCCGCGCACGCCGCGCCCGGCTGGTTAGACGAGCAATTGCTCCGCGCGCAGGTCACCGACGGCGGCGCGGAAACCCTCCACCGTGTCGGCGATCTCGGCCTCGCCGTGGGCCGATGAGACCATGCCGCCCATCCCCATCAGGTCGACGCCGTGGTTGAACAACGACCAGCGCAACTGCTGCGCAAGGTTGTCCATCGCGCCACGCGGGGCTTCGTCGGCGTCCCACTCGACATCGCTCGGCCGTGGAGCGTCGTAGCCGATGTTCAGGTGCCATATCGAGGAGACGGCCCACGCTGAGGCCGGTACGGAGAGTTCCTCGAAGAGGCCGTTCAGCCCGTGCACCAGCTTCGCCGCCGTCTCGTCGGCGCGCTTCGTCTCGTCGCCCTCCGCGATCAGCCGCAGCGCGGTGAGCCCGGCCGCCGCGCAGACCGGATTGGCGTTGAACGTACCCTGGTGGGAGACGCGCTCGCTCGCGTTCCACTCACCGTCGTCGGCGCGGATCTCGAGCATCGAGATCACGTCCTCGCGGCCGGTGACGCAGCCGCCGGGCAGGCCGCCGGCGAGGATCTTGGCGTGGGTCGAGAGGTCCGGCATCACGCCGTAGCGCTCCTGCGCTCCGCCCCGCGCCACGCGAAAACCGGTGATCACCTCGTCCATGATCAGCAGCGTCCCGGTGTCGGTCGTCGCCTCGCGCGCCGCGTTCAGGTACGAGGGATCGAGCGGGGTGGCACCGAAGTGCGCCCCCGTCGGCTCGAAGATCACGGCGGCCACGTCGCGGCCCGCCAGCGCCTGTCGAAGCGCCTCGATGTCGCCTTGCTCAACGATCGTCAGCGAGTCGTAGAAGCCCTCCGGCACGCCCGGCGAGTGCGGCTGCGAGTTGTCCTCGCTCAGCCGCCCGACGACAAGGTCGTGCCAGCCGTGGAAGTTGTCGGAGAGCGTAATCACACGCTCGCGTCCGGTGTATGCGCGCGCCAGGCGCAGCGCCATCATCGTCGCCTCGGTGCCGGAGGAGGTGAAGCGCACGCGCTCGCCGCACGGCACCATGTCGATTACCTGCTGACCCCACTCGACCTCGATGTCGTGCGAAGAGCCGAAGTGGGTGCCACGAGCGAGCGCCGTCTGGATCGCGTCTACGACCTCCGGGCGGTTGTGGCCCAGCAGCAGCGCCCCGTGCCCGCCGATGTAGTCGACGTACTCGTTGCCATCGACATCCCACTTGCGGGCGCCAGCGGCGCGTTCCACGTAGACCGGCCACGGCCGGAATGCCCGCTGGTCATGGGTGATGCCCGAAGGGAACGTCTCGCTCGCTCGCATGGCGAACTGCTTTGACTGCTGATGTTTGGCCTCGAAACTCTCGAGGATGCTGCTCATCGTCGCCTCATCTCGCTGTGGTCCGCCTCCCAGCAGTGTCACGCGAGCGGGCTCGGCGCGGCAAGTTTGCGAGGCCGCACCTCGCGCGCCTACGCTCGATATCAGCAGCGACAGCGAGGGGAGTGAGGCGATGGCGAAGCTACCCGACAGCGAGGTCGATCAGGCGCTCGTCGGCCTCGACGGTTGGTCACTCGATGGCGACCAGATCGTGCGCGAGTTCCAGTTTGCGGACTTCGTGGAGGCGCTGGGCTTCATCACACAGGTCGGCGTGCTGGCCGAGCGTGCCGACCATCATCCGACAATCACCAACACCTACAACCGGGTCGGCATCGCCCTCTGGAGTCACGACCCCGACGGAGTAACGGAGCGTGATGTCGCGCTCGCAACCGGGATCAACGCACGCACGGCGTAGCCCCCGGCTGCCGCCTCCAGCAGACGAGGATTGAGCCATGGAGATGCCACGAGTCGCGATCGTCGGGTACGGCGCCGTCGGGAAAGGCCTGCCCGAGCTATTCCCGGAGGCCGTGATCTACGATGAACCGCTGGACATCGGCACGCGCGCCGACGTCGATGGTTGCGATGTCGCCTTCATCGCCGTGCCCACGCCCGCCCACGACGACGGCCGCTGCGACGTGAGCATCGTCGAGGAGACCGTTTCCTGGATCGGCTGCGACTACATCATGATCCGCCCCACCATCGAGGTCGGGACGACCGCGCGGCTGCGCGAAGAGACTGGCAAACGCATCGTCTTTCAGCCGGAGTACGGGCCGGCGGAGACGCCGGATCACCCCTTCAAGAACCTGCGCGACGTGCGCTGGGCGATCCTGGGCGGCGAACGTGACGACACCCGCTGGGTGGCGAACCTCTATCAGCGCATCTTCGACTCCACGATCGCGATTCATCAGACGACCTCTGAGACCGCGGGCTCTGCAAGTACATGGAGAACGCCTACCTGCCGATGAAGGTGGCATTCAGCAACGAGTTCTTCGACCTGGCCGAGACCTCCGGGGTCGATTACCACCAGTTACGCGAGCTGTGGTTGCTCGACCCTCGCATCAACCGCAGCCGCACGTGGGTCTACCCGGACGACCGCGGATTCGGCGGCAAGTGGCTCCCGAAGGACCTCGAGGCGCTGACCAGCTTCGCGCGTGAGCAGGGGCCACACCCGCTCGCGCTGCTGAACGTCGTCCGCGACTCAAACGCGGAGGTGCGCGGCCGAAATCAGGACTGACCCCCAACCGCGCTCGCGAGCGCTCAGGCTAGACTTAAGCCGTGACAAACGACGCCCTCCCCGACTACGTCCGAGCGTTGCTCGAGCCCGCCTCATACCCGCACACGCCCGCCTCCGTGGAGCTGGTGCAGACGCACATCTCCTACGTCTTCCTGGCCGACGACGTCGTCTACAAGACGAAGAAGCCGATCGACTTCGGCTTCATCCAGCAGCTCGACGCCGAGACGCGGCAGCGCTTCTGCGAGGCGGAGGTGCGGCTCAACCGCCGGCTCGCGCCTGACGTCTACCTGGACACCGTGCCGATCGCGAGGCTGGCCGATGGCGGCTACGCCGTCGAGCACGAGGGCGAGCCCGGTAGCGAGGTCATCGAGCACGCGGTGAAGATGCGCCGCCTGCCCAACGATCGCACGCTCGACCACCTGCTCGCCGCGGGCGATCTGCCTGAGGGGTTGATCAAGCGCATCGTCGACCGCCTCGTCACCTTCCACGGCACGGCGGAGGTCGTGGCCGATGACCGTGATTTCGCCGGAGCGCCCGCAGAGCGCGCGTGGTGGCAGCGCGAGTACGGGGAAGCCGAAGACAACATTGGCGGCACGTGGCTGGCGGAGGACGCCGCCGCGCTGCGCTCCTACGTCGATGCCACAGTCGAGCGCGAGGCAGCACTCTTCGACGAACGGCTGGCGCTGGGGCGTGTGGTGGAGGGCCACGGCGACCTGCAGGCGAAGCACGTCTACGCGCTGAGCGACGACGTGGACGATCTGGTGATCGTCGACTGCATCGAGTTCAACGACTGGTTCCACTTCCGCTACCTCGATGTCGGCTACGACGTCGCCTTCCTCGCGATGGATCTTGAGGCGCTGGGGCGGTCTGACCTCGGCGACGAGTTCGCCGGGCGCTACATCGCCGTCGCTGACGACGAGACGATCGGCGTGCTGCAACCGCTGCATCGCGCCTTCCGCGCCTTCGTCCGCGGCAAGGTCGAATCGATCGGCGCGCACGCCGAGGAGGTGCCCGCGGAGCAGCGCGAGCAACTCGCTGCCTCCGCCGCCAGCTACTTCCGGCTCTCCGCCGACTACGCCCGGCGCACCGCCGCGCCCTCGCTCACCGTCCTCGTCGGGGCGTCGGGCACGGGCAAGACACTGGTCGGCGCGACCCTCGCGGGGCGCATCGGCGCGGCGCTCGTCTCCTCCGACCTCGTGCGCCGCGAGCTGGCCGAGGCAGAGGGACTCTCCGCCGCGATGTGGCAGCAGTACGAGGCTGGCGCGTACTCGCCGGAGATGAACCGCCGCACGTACGAGGGCATGCGCGAGCGGGCCGCCGCCCACCTCGCTGACGGGCGACCGGTGATCCTCGACGCCACGCACTCGCGTGCGGACGGGCGCGCCGAGGCTCTGCGAGTCGCGAGCGAGGCGGGCGTGCCGGCAGTGCTCGCCGAGCTGCAACTCGCCGACGATGCCGCCTTCGCCCGGCTCACCAAACGCGAACGCAGAGCAGGCACGGAGGTCGATGAGCGCGCCTACCGCGAGCACATCGAACGCTTCGAGGCGGTGCAGGTGGGCGAGGCAGAGACGCAGATCGTGTTCGACGCGGCACAGCCGCCGGCCTCGCTGGCGCTCGAGATCGCCGCCGCCCTGCCCTCGTCCGGGGCCTAGCCATCCGGCTGCAGGTGGAGCGTCGCCCCTCGACGCAGTAGCCTCTGCCTCCACAAAGGCGGAGCCAGATGCCAGAACAACTCACTCCCGAACTGCTCGCACTGCGAGAGCGCACGCAGGCGTTCATCGACGATGACCTCCGCCCCCTGCAGGCGCGCGCCGACGCCGGCGAGGTCGATGCCGCCGAGGCGCAGCGTAGCGTCGTCGCGCGGTCGCGCGAACTCGGCTTCTTCGGCATGACGCAGCCGCTCGACTTCGGCGGCACCGCAGCGAGCGAGATGGAACTGACCGTCGTACGCGAGACGCTGGCCGCCGCCAACCTGCGCGTTAGCGTCTCGGCCTTCGGCCCCGGCCCCGGCGTGCTGCGCAGCACCGAGGGTGCACTGCGCAAGCGCTACCTCGAGCCGCTGCTGCGCGGCGAGATACGGGCCTCGTTCGCCTTCACGGAGCCCTCGGACGGATCTCCCCCGACGCACGCTCGCCGCGATGGCGAGAACCTGATCGTGGACGGCAGCAAGTCCTTCGTCAGCGGCGGCGGACAGGCTGACTTCTACGAGGTGATGCTGAACGTCGATGAGGGCGCGGACGACCCCGGTGGGCCGGCGATGGTGATCGTCGATCGCGACGCTCCCGGCCTCACACGCGGCGATGACTTCCGCAGCCTCGATGGCTCGACCCACTGCGTGCTGAACTTCGAATCGATGGTGGTGCCGCAGGGAAACGTCGTCGGCAAGATCGGCGAAGGCATGCCGCGCGCTCTCGGCAACATCGGCCGCGAACGGCTACAGATAGTGGCGCAGGCGAGCGGCACGATCATGTGGTGCGTCGACTTCACGCGCACACACATCTCGCAACCGCACCGCAGTGGTGTACCGCTGGGCGACCGCGAGCAGGTGCGCGCGATCTTCGGGCAGATGCTAGCCGATGCGTACGGGGTGCGCAGCATCCTCTACCGCACCGCCCGACTGGCCGACGGCGGCGAGGAGATCATCAACGAGGCCGGTATCGCAAAGCTCGTCGCCAGCGAGGCCGCGGGTCGCATCGTCGACTCCTCGATCCAGCTCACCGGCGCGCAGGCGCTCGTCGAGGGCCACCCCCTCGAAGCGCTCTACCGCCTCGTCCGCACCTGGCGGCTGGCGGGCGGCGCGTCGGATCTGCTGCGATTGAACGCAGCACGCGGGATGCTGGAGTTCGACGCCGGGCGCGTGTAGGCCCCGTGGGGGGACGCACCGTGACCGCGCGCGACAGGAGCACTTGCGGACACATCGATCGGGCAGGTCGCGACGCGCCACGCTCGGGTAGGATGTCCGCATGGGTCAACTGAACTTCTGCCCGCGCTGCGGGCTCACCCTATCCACCAAGGAAGACGGCGGGCGCGAACGTATCGCCTGTCCGGATGACGGCTGCGGCTTCATCGACTACGGCAACTTCTCGATCGGCGCCGGCGCCGTGGTCTTCGACGGCGACCGCGCCCTGCTGGTGCAGCGAGGGCAAGAGCCAAACCGTGGTCACTGGCAAATTCCCGGCGGCTACGCCGAGGTCGACGAGGACATCTCCGAGTCAATCGAGCGCGAGGTGCTGGAGGAGGCGGGGATCACGGCGAAGGTGCGCGACGCCGTCGGCTTTCGGCACGCGATCGGCGGTGGTATCGGCGGGCCCAGCACGAACATCTACCTCGTCTTTCGGCTCGACGCGGAGCCTGGTGCGCCGGCCTTCGACAACGACGAGATCATCGGCGCGGGCTACTTCTCGCTCGACGAGATGGCGAACATGGAGCAGGTGCAAAGCCTCTCCCGCTGGGCGATCGAGCTGGCGATGCGCACGCCGGCCGACAGGGGCCTGACGTTGGCGATGGAGGGCCCCGGTGCGGGCCGGCCCGGCTGGACGCTGTTCGCGCTGGATCCTCAGTAGGCCAACCTCGCCCGACCCAGGCTCTTGGTCCCGGCACCTGTGTAGCGATCCGTCGGCTAACCGATAGTTAGGTCACAGAAGACTGTGTAACTGGTTCTTGCGGCGCGTGCGTTGCTAGAATCACCTTGCCGTGAACGTCACGGTCGGCACGGGAACCGGGCACGCCTCGGCTGAACCTGTCGCGTATCTGAGGGTACAGATGACCACCGCCGACCCTCCGGCACGCCCGACCGATCCCGACGACGTACGGCGAGGCGAATACAACCTCGCCGCGCGAATCTACAGCAACGGCTAACGCGACGAGTCTGGCCAGACTCCCGAACCGGCCACGAACGACGACGGCGCAGCGACCAACGGGAACGGCAACGGCAGCGGCCGCTCGCCGGAAGCGACGACCGAGCGCTACAACCTCGCCGCGCAGGTCTACGGCGACGCCACGACCAGCGGCGCAGCGACGAATGGCAATGGCCGAGCGAACGCGCCTGAGCGATACAACCTCGCGAGCCGCATCTACAGCCACTCTGACGGCGGCTCCAACCTCGAGGTCGCGCCGCCTGCACCCTCCCCTGACGCACCCGCCGTCGCTGTTGAGGAAGTGCCGGCACCTCCTCGCTCCGCTGCACCGGTGGCCACCGACGATGGCGGCGAGCCGCCGAAGAAGCAGGGCCGTGTCCGCACCTTTCACTCCCTCAGCGTGCCGGCGTTCCGCTGGTTCCTGCTCGCACAGCTCGGCTCGCGGGGCGCGATGAACATGCAGATGCTGGTGCGCAACGTGATCGTCTTCCAGCTCACGGGGTCCTACGCGGCGCTGGGCACGACCTCGCTCTTCAGCGCCATCCCGGGCCTCGGCCTGACGATGTTCGGCGGGCTGGCGGCCGACAGCTTCCCCAAGAAGCGCGTCGTACAGATCGGCCAGACCGGCAGCGCGCTCAGCGCACTGGCGATCGGCACGCTGCTGTACTTCGATCAGCTGCAGTTCTGGCACCTGCTCGTGACCTCGGTCGTGCAGGGTTCAATCGTGGCGCTGATGATGCCTTCGCGGCAGGCGATGATGCAGGAGGTGGTCGGCATGGACCGCCTGATGAACGCCACGGCGCTGGGCATGGGCACGATGAACCTGATGCGCCTGGCCGGCCCAGCGGCCGGTGGGGTGCTGCTGGCGAGGGCAGGCGGCGAGGCCGTCTACGCCATGATCCTCCTCTTCTACGTCTGGTCGATCGTGATGCTGGTAAAGGTGCCGCTGACGAAGAGCGCGATGGGTGCTGCCGCCGCCTCATCGCATGGGCGACGGGCTGCGCTACATCAAGGGCAACACCACGATCCCGCTGCTGCTCGTGACCAGCCTCACGATGGTGGCCTTCTCGATGCCGTACCAGATGATGCTGCCGGGCTACGTGCTGGACGTGCTGGGCAAGGGCCCGGAGACCGTCGGCTTGATGATGAGCATCGGCTCGCTGGGCGCGACGCTGGTGATCGCCTCACTGCCGCCGCGCCGCCGCGCCGCCGCGCCGCCGCGCCGCCGCGGGGCGCTGCTGCTGATGGGGGGCGTCCTCACGGGCGGAGCGCTGGTCGCCTTCCCGCTATCGACGGCGTGGATCCCTATCGTCGCGACGGTGGTGGTGATCGGCGTCGGCCAGAGCTTCCGGCAATCGCTGGGCAGCGTGCTGGTTCAGACTTATGTCGAAGACGAATTCCGTGGTCGCGTGATGAGCGTGCAGATGATGCAGATGAACATGGCGATGCTCGGCACCTTCTTCTTCGGCATCCTCGCCGCCACGATCGGGCCGCAACTCACGGTCGGGCTAATGGGCGGGTTGATGCTCGTGGTCGTGGTCGGGGCTGGCATCTTCCTGCCACGGCTGCGCCGCCCCGAATAGCCCGGCTCGGCGGCCTCGCTGTTGCCCCTCGTTCGCTGCTTGACTGGCCGCGACGCGGATGCCACCCTTCGCGCGTCATCCGAAAGGAGACCGCTGGGGGTGCCTTCGGGCTGAGAGGCGGCTAGACCGCCAACCCCTAGAACCTGATCACGTTTGTACGTGCGTAGGAACTGCGGTTACCCGCCCCGGGGCGGCTCAGTCGAGGGCAAGAGCCCGCTCAGAACCCCCCGGTGCCAACCTCAATCCCATCAGGCAGCGGTCTCGCAACACAGGGAAGGACCCTGAGATGCGAGCCATATCTGCAATTGCGGTGCTTGTCGCCTCTGCTCTGATCTTCGCTGCCTGCAGCGACGATGAGGGGCCGACGACGCTCACCGTGATCACACACGATTCATTCGATGCGACAGAAGCCGTGATTGCGGCATTCGAGCAGGAGCACGGCGTCACCGTCACGCTCGTCAAAGGCGGCGACGCCAACCAGGTGGTGAACCGCGCGATCCTGAACTCCGGCAACCCGGAGGCCGACGTGCTCTTCGGCGTCGACAACCTCGCGTTCCGCCGCACCGTCGAGGCGGGAGTCTTCGACAACTACAAGGCGAAGCGGCGCGACGAGATCCCCGCCGACGTGCTCGCGCAGTTCGGCGACTCGACGGCGGTCACGCCGATCGACTATGGCTACGTGAACATCAACCTCGATCGCGGCGCGGAGCTGCTCGCGCCCTCCACCTTCGAGGAGCTGACCACCGAGACGTGGCGCGGCAAGCTGGTCGTCGAGGATCCCGCGACCTCCTCCACCGGCCTCCAGTTCCTCGCCTCGACGGTCGCCTACTTCGGCGATGGTGGCTGGCAGGACTTCTGGCGCGACCTGAAGGCCAACGACGTGCTGGTGACGGACGGTTGGGAAGACGCGTACTACGTCCAGTTCTCACAGTGGGGCGGCGACCGTCCGCTGGTCGTCTCCTACACCTCGAGCCCTGCGGCCGAGTTCCTCTTCGCCGATCCGCCCGTCGACCGGCCGCCCACGGAAAATGTGATCCCGGGACCGCTGTTCCGGCAGGTCGAAGCCGCTGCGGTGCTCAACGGCACGCAGGCTGAAGAGCTGGCCCGCGAGTTCATCGACTTCATGCTCTCGGACGCGTTCCAGAAGCAGATCCCGGAGACCATGTTCGTCTACCCGGTGATCCCAGGAGTCGAGACTCCCGACTGGTGGCAATGGGCCGAGGTCGATGTGCAGGCAGCGACGCTGGAGGCCGATCAGGCTGAGATCGACGACTGGATCAGCGAGTGGACGGAGATCATGCGCAGGTGAGCTTCGCCCACGGGGCGCGCGATGGGTGGCGCTGGGCGATCCCGGCGCTGCTGTTGCTCGCCCCGTTCCTGCTCTGGCCGCTCGGATCGATGCTCTGGCGCGGGGTCGCGCCGGAAGGCGTGACCTCCGGCCGCGCGATCGCGGAGGTCGCCGGCGACCGCTTCTACTGGGGGCGGCTGGCCTTCACGATCGGGCAGGCGCTGGCATCGACGTTGCTGGCGCTGCTGATCGGGATCCCCTCGGCGTACGTCTTCGCGATGATCCGCTTCCCCGGCCGGGCGATCGCGCGGGCGGTAGTGACGGCACCGTTCGTGATGCCGGCGATCGTGGTAGCGCTAGCCTTCATCGAACTGATCGGCGATGTAGGCCTGCTCGGCACCCTCTGGGTGATTCTGCTGGCGCACGCGTTCTACAACGTCTCGGTCGTGATCCGCCTCGTCTCCGGTGTCTGGGCGAACCTCGATCCGCAGACGGAGGAAGCTGCGAGGCTGCTGGGGGCCGGGCGCGTCGCGACCTTCACGCGGGTGACGCTACCGGCGCTCTACCCGGCGATCGCCTCCGCCTCCGCGCTGGTCTTTATATTCACGTTCACCTCGTTCGGCGTAGTGCTGCTGCTGGGCGCGGGCGGCAGCTTCCTCGGCGGGCCGCTCGACACGCTGGAGGTCTCGATCTTCCGGCTGGCGACGCGGCTGGTGGAGTTGCCGGCGGCGGCGATCCTCTCGCTGGTGCAGCTCGCGACAACGCTGGCGGCGCTCACGCTCTACTCGTGGCTGCAGCGCCGCACTACCGCCTCGTTCGTGCTGCGAGCGGACCGAGCACGCCCGCTGCGCGAGACATCGAGGGCGGAACGCGCGTTGCTCGCGGGCGTCGCGGTGATGCTCGGGCTGCTGATCGTCGCCCCGCTGGCCGCGCTCGTACACGGTGCGCTGACGACGGGCGGGGACGGTGGCGTGACCGGCGCGAACTTCGCGCGGCTATTCGAGGACACCGGCCGCGTCTCGTACATCGACCCGCTGCAGGCAGTGCGCTGGAGCCTCAGCTTCGCCCTCGGCGCCACGCTCGTCGCGGCGGTGGTGGGGACGGCGGCAGCGACGGCGATCACGCGCACGAAGGGCGGGCTCGGACCGCTGGTCGATGGGCTGCTGATGCTACCGCTGGCCGTGCCGGCGGTGGTGCTCGGCTTCGGCTACCTGACAACCTTCAACCGCGGCTGGTACGACCTGCGAGGCTCCCCGTGGCTGCTGCTCGCGGCCCACTCGCTGATCGCCTACCCGTTCGTGCTGCGCGCGGTGCTGGCATCGTTGCAGAGCATCGACCCTCGGCTGCCGGAGGCGGCGCGCGTGCTCGGTGCCTCGCCGTGGCATGTCTGGCGGCACGTGGAGCTGCCAATCGCGACGCGCGCGCTGCTCGCAGGCTCGGTCTTCGCCTTCGCAGTCTCGCTCGGCGAGTTCGGCGCGACGCTGCTGCTGCGCCGTCGCGAGTTCGCGACGATGCCGATCGCGATCTTCGAGGCGCTCGGCAGAGCCGGCGAGGCGAATCTCGGCCGCGCCCTCGCAATGGCGGTGGTCCTGCTGCTTGTGACGACCGCGAGCTTCCTCGCAATCGAGCGCTTCCGTTACCGCGAGGTGTCGCCATTCTGAGTCACCCGACGCCGGAACCGAGCGTCGCCTGATGGGCGCGCTCACCGTTCAGAGCCTCGAACGGCGCTTCGGCAACGTGGTCGCGCTGGCCGGCGCTTCCTTCACCATCGAGGACGGGCGCGTCGCCGCGATCCTCGGACCATCGGGCTGCGGCAAGACCACCGTGCTGCGCGTCGTCGCGGGCCTCGAGAGTCCCGACGCGGGCGACGTGCTGATCGACGGGCAATCGGTGCTCGGTCGCGCACCACACCAGCGCGGGACCGGCCTGATGTTCCAGGAGCTCGCGCTGTTCCCGCACCTGGATGTGCAGCGCAACGTCGACTTCGGGCTGCGCATGGCGAAGTGGTCGCGAGAGGATCGCGGGCGACGTGTCGAGGAGTTGCTCACGCTGGTCGACCTCGCCGCTCATGGGCGGCGACGCATGCACGAGCTCTCCGGCGGAGAGCGCCAGCGCGTCGCGCTGGCGCGCACGCTCGCACCGCAACCGGCCGTGCTGCTGCTCGACGAGCCACTGGGCGCGCTCGACGAGGCGTTAAAGGGGGAGCTGCGCTCGCAGTTGCGCACGATCCTCACTCGCGTCGGCACCACCGCGCTGATGGTGAGCCACGACCTGCGCGATGCCGTCGCGATCGCGGACGACCTCGTGATCATGGGCGAGGGACGCGTGCTCCAGTCCGGCGCGTTGAGCGACGTGCTCGCGTACCCCTCGACACCCACCGTCGCGCGGATGCTGGGCTATGTGCTGCTGCTCGACGGGGTGATCGAAGCTGGCCAGCTCGTCGATCCGGCAATCGGGTCGGTGGAGGTGCCGGACGGGGCGGACGTGCGCGCCAGATCCGCGCTGGCGTTCATGCACCAGTCGAGCGTCGAGGCAGTGTCGCCCGGCTCAGAGCGTGGCTCCGGCGTGACGGCGACGGTCGGCGCGACGCGGCCGGAGGGCCCCGCGCTCACGCTCGACCTCGCGCTCAAGGACGGCAGGCCGATCGCGGTGCGCTGGGGCGGCGGCACGCCCCCGACCGCAGGCGATTCGGTCGAGCTGGCAATTCAGCCCGGTACGCTCCGCTTCTTCGAGGCTGGAGCTGCCGCGGGGGACAGGTAGCAACGCGCATGGGGGGCGGCGTGGCCTCCTCCCATGCGCATCCCCCTACCGAAACGTGACCTGCTGCGACGCGACCCCGAGACGCGGGCGTTGCGCGCGCTCGCGCAGGGCCTCAAGCACCTCCCACTGAAGCACCGACCGGACGAGGCTCTACAGGTCGTCGCCGACCTCGCACGGCGGCTCACCTCCGCGCGCTACGCCGCGCTCGCCGTCTCAGACAACGACGACCGCACGATCGGCTTCGTCACCTCCGGCCTGAACAAGGACGAGCTGCGAGGGTTGAAGACGCCGCCGCAGGGCCACGGGCCGCCGGGCTCACTGCGCGCCGACGGCCGCCCGGTCTACATCGATGATCTGGAACAACACGAGCGATCGTTCGGCTTCCCGGGCCGCCACCCACAGATGCGCGCGCTGCTGGGCGTGCCCGTGTGGGCGAACAACCGCGTGCGCGGCTCGCTCTAAGTCACCGATCACACTCGCGGCCGCAGCTTCGGCGAGACCGAGGAGCGGCTGCTCATTACGCTCGCCCGCCACGCGACGAAGGTGATCGAGCGCGACTGGTACTAGGGAGCCCTTCGGGCTGCTCATAGGTTGGGCACCTGCGCCTCCCACCCGCGGTCACCTGCTGGCTGGACGAGGCGTCAGGCGACTCCACCCACTCCAGATCGGGGGGGGGGGGCCTTGCCCCCCGAACACAACCGGCGGGTGAGTGGGATCCATCTCGAAACTGGTTGCGGGCGACCGCGCGACTCCGGCACGAGAGCGAGACGAGGTCGTCCTTCGACGGCTCAGGACGCGCGGAGGGGCTGCCTCGCCCGACTTCGCGCACTGCCTCTAGTTACCCGCCGAGGTGCTCGCCGAACCACGCGAGCGAGCGCGCCCACGAGTCGGCGGCCGACGCCTCATGGTGGGCGTCACCGGAGTTGAAGAACGAGTGTCCTGCCTCCGCGTAGGTCTTGATATCGGTGGTCGTACCGGAGGCCGCGAGGCCCGACTCAAGTGCCGCGATCTGGTCGGCCGGCGTGAACGCATCCGTCCCGCCGTAGGAGGCCATCACCGGGCAGTGCACGGTCGCCATCTCGTCGGACGAGAGGAACGGCACGCCGTAGTAGGCGTGTACGGCAGCCACGGTCGAGGTCGGTCGCGACGCCGTCGCGAGCGTCAGCCCGCCGCCCATGCAGAAGCCGATGCAGCCGACCTTCGCCGCGCCGTGCTCGCTCGTGAGGTATGAGACGGCCGCGTCGATCTCTGCCGCCGCGAGGTTGCGGTCGAGCGCGCCCATCAGCTTGCCCGCCTCGTCCGGCTCACTGGCGAGCGTGCCGTGGTACAGGTCGGGGGCGATTGCCACGTAGCCCTCGGCAGCGAAGCGGCCGGCGATCGCGCGGATGTCGTCGTTCAGACCCCACCACTCCTGGATCACGATCATGCCGCCACGGACCGCGCCGTCCGGCTTGACCATATAGCCCGTGACCTGCACGCCGTCCTGGGTGATGTTGATTTCGCAGCTCATGGCCCCCCCCCCTCGTATGCCCTCTTCGGTTCAGGCTGGCGCAGTATAGCGAGCACGGCGAGTGGCTGCCGTTATTCGTCGGGCAGCTCGAAGAGGAAGCGCACCTGATCACCGGCCTCGATACCTCGCTCCGCATACCACCCGGAGGGCGTCTCGATGACATAGCGATACGCCGAGGCGGGCCTGACGATGTCCAGCGAGTCGGCCGTCATCTCGCGGATATCCACGATCCGAAACTGCTCGTCGACAAACGCGATCGCGAGGTCGATGTGGGTGTTCTCCATCCAGAAGGCGCCGCCACGCAGCTGGTCGTAGTGGAACAGCATGCCGCGTTCGCCCAGCACGTAGCGGCCCGAGAACCCGATGCTGTACTCGCTGCGCGGCGGCACCTCGATCGGGAAGGTCGTGACTCGACCTTCGCTGTCCGTGAATTCGACGCGATCGAGGTCCGCCAGCGGGATGCTGGCCGTGCTCGCGACGACATCGTCATTCGGCCTCGCGGTTGGGGCCGGGCTGGCTGTCGCGGTCGGTACCGCCGTCGAGGTGACCGTCGGCGATGGCGCTGCGGTCGCGCTTGCCGCTGGCGATGCGGTCGCTTCAGCCGTCGATGCCGGCGTGGCGGTCGCGGTCGATGTCGGCGCGACCGTCGGCTGGGCGCTCGCCGCAGCCGGCGGCGTTGCGGTCGCGGAGGGGGGCGCGTCGCCGTCGCTGTCACAGGCGGCGAGCACCAGCGCGGCGAGTGAGGCAGCTACCGCAAGCGCGAGTCGTGAGGTCACCGGCGGATCGTAGGTGCTGATCCCGCATCATGGCCAATCCCGCCTCGATTGACAGAGCAGAGGGCCGCTCCGTAGCGTCACTTCGATGTCCGAGAGCGAGATACTCGACCTGGCGCTGCGCCTCTGGCCGCAGGCGCGTGACAGTGGCGTGATCGATGATCCGGAGGATCTCGACCGTCTGCTGGCCTCGCAGAACCAGCCAGGCGCGCCGAACCGCGACTGCGGTCAGCGGCACACCTTCGCCTGTTTCGCTCCCGACGCCGAGGCGAAGCTCACGCTGGCCACCGGCGAGAGCGCCGAGGGCGACGACGCCCGCTTCATCGCACACCTGCTCATCACTCGCACGCTGCTCGCCGTCGGGCTGGCGATCGATGAGCGTGTCAGCGGGGCGATGGCGGACGCGTACGCCTTCTCGTGGACCGCCGTCGGCGCGGATTACCGTCAGTCGCCGCTCGCGCTCGCCGCCTCACTCTGGCTGATCGCGCTCGACCCCAGCGCGATCTCGGATCACCCGATCGCGATCGACTGGTCGCCGGACTGCTTCGATGATGCGGATCGCTGGGACCCCGACTACCGGCTCTTCTCGCACTACGACATTCGCGAACGCGCGCTCGACTGGGCGATGTACATCAGCGGTGCAGCCGGCCGGATCGAAGGCGTCTCCGTGTGGACGCTGGTCGAGCCGCTGCTGCGAATGGAGAGCGACTGGCGCACCGGCCAGACGCTGGGCCAGCTGGCGGAGGTCGCCGACGCGGGATCGGAGCAGGCCCCCGCCGCGGCGATGCTGGAGCGCAACCGCGTGTCGAATCTGCTGCGCGCGCACCTCGCTGGCCGGACGGCCTGAGACTTCGCGGGCGCTTTGACTAGTGGCTGCGGCGTGAAGAGGGGCGTCTGGCCGCTTCAGCCACTCCAGATCGGGGGGGCGCGGGGGGCAAGCCCCCCGAAAAGAACGGGGGGGGGGCATCTCGAAACTGATCGTGGGCGAGCGAGTGACCCCGACGCGACCCCGGCCCGGGTCGTCGCCCAGCGCAGCAAGGCCCTTCGGGCGCTACTCGCGGATCGGGTAAGAGAGCGGCGGGCCATCCTCGGTGAGGGCGTGGCGCTCGATCTCCGCCAGCGCGTCCAGCAGCTCGGCGTCGTCCGCCCCCGGCATGTCCGAGACGTGGAAGCCACCGAAGGCGTCGACGACGGTGCGGTGGTCATCAATCACGAAGTCGGGCGTCATCGGCACGCCCAGCGACTCCAGTCGCTCGTGGTGCTTGTCCAGCGGCTTGATGTAGTAGTCCTCCACAAAGCCATCGAGCTCGTGGCGCTTCATGTCCCAGCGGCGGATGCCGACGCCGGACCAGATGTAGATCGTGTGGCCGCCATCGCGCAGCTTCTCGAAGACTTCGCGTGCGTGATTGCGGAGCTTGCCGTTCCACATGACCAGGGTGTTATCGACGTCAAAGAAGACGTTCAGGGGGCGAGGTGCTACCAGGGGTGTTGCTCCAAGAATGTTGCGAGGGTGCTGTTGTACGGCTCTGGATTCTCCCAGTACACGGAGTGACCGCAACCCTCGAACTCCACGAAGGCCGATCCTGGAATTAATTCATGCACATCGCGCAGGATCGCGGGCGGGGTGAGGCCGTCCTCTGAGCCGACCATGAACATCGTCGGCACCTCGAGCGCGGCGACCTGATCCTTCGTGATCTCGCTCTGGAAGCCACCCGTGTTTTCGCGCGGCGGGTTGAGCGCGAACACCTGCTGGTAGAGGAATGTCTTCGCCGGGTCGTCCTGCTGGAACTGCGGTCCGAGCGCACGCTGAGCGAGTCCGCCCCCGGTGGCGTTCTGCTCGCGCAGCTTCATCGCCTTCTCCTGCAGCTCCGGCCAGTCGAAAAAGCCCCACGTGTCGCACATCACCAGTGCCGGCACGCGCTCCGGGTGCGCGACGGCGAAGCCGAGTGCGGTGCGCCCGCCCATCGACTGCGCGACGAGCGCGGCGCGTTCAATCTCCAGCGCGTCGAGCAGCGCTTCGAGGTCATCGGTGAAACGCGATGCGCCCTCCTGCTTCGGGTCGGCGGATGCGCCAAACCCTCGGTGGTCGACGGTGATGCAACGGTACTGGTCGCGGAAGACGGGCACCTGCTGCCACCACGAGATGTGGTTGCCGCCCGCGCCGTGCAGGAAGACGAGCGCCGGCCCCTCGCCGTGCGACTCGTAGTAGAGGTCGATCCCGTTGACTGATTGGGTCGGCATGTTGCTTCTCTCTCTCGCTGCGGACTCGCGCCCAGCCTAGGCCTCGGGCGGCGACATGACGCAGGAGGTGAACGTGAAGGCGAACGCGGCGAGGCCGTCCGCTTCCGTCTCCAGCGTCAGCTCGTGGCGGTCGGCGTCCGCGCCCTGCACCAGCCGGTACATGCGCGGCGTGTCGACGCTGACGACGCCATCGACGACGTCCTCGCCTGCCAACTCGGCGCTGATCCGCTCGCCGTCCAGCAGTACCCACACCTTGCCCGCATCGCCGGTGAGCGGCGGGTGCATCACCAGGTTCACATCGACCGCCAAGTATGAGAGCAACATGCGGCTCGGCGTCTTCGCGCCAAACGGCCGCGCCAGACTCTCGGCGGCGAGCATCCACTCGCCATCGAGGTAGAGCGTGCCTTCCAGGTGCTTGCCGGGGTCGCTGTAGGCCATCGGCCGGTCCGGCGCGACGGCACCGACGTTGCCGATCAGCCCCCGCGAATAGCCGCAGTACAGCTCCGGGGTGACGCGATAGCAGACCGCCCCCGCGTGGTCCTCCAGCCGTACCGGCTCCATCACGTTCGGCAGCCGGGCGGAGAAGCCCTCCTGCTCGCCGAGCAGCGCCTGGATGAACGCCTCCGACTCGTCGTAGCCGCCCTCGCCGTAGTGACGAGCGCGAATCATGCCGTCCGTGCCGACGAAGTACTTGGCCGGCCAGTACTGGTTCTCGTACGCGCGCCAGATTGCGAAATCGGCGTCCAGCACGACCGGGTACGGGATCTCCAGCGATTCGATCGCTTTCTTCACGTGCTCAGCATTCTTCCCGAACGAGAACTCGGGCGTGTGCACGCCGACGACACGCAGGCCGTGCTCCGCGTAGCGGCGGTGCCACTCCGCGACGTACGGCAGGGTGCGGATGCAGTTCAGGCAAGTGTAGTCCCAGAAGTCGACGAGCACGGGCCGCCCACTGCCCTTGATTGCGACCGGGTCGCCCTGCAGCCATTCGCCACCCACCAGTTCTGGTGCGATGACGGGCTGCTCGCCCTCGGCCGGTGGCTGTTCCTGTGTCATCTCGGTCCCCTGCCCGTCTGCTTAGCTCGTCGCATCGAGGTAATCGAGCACCAGCCGCAGCGCCTGTGCGGCGGCCTGATTCTTCGTCGATTCACGGTCGCCGTCGAACTCGTAACGCGCGACGTTGTCGTAGCCCTCGCCGGAGATGCCGATCACGTAAACGCCCTTCGCGACCTCTTCGGGGTCGCGTGGCGCGGCCATGCCGGACTCGGCGATCGCGACATCGACATCGAACGCCTTGCGAGCGCCCTCGGCCATCGTGCGCACCACGTCTTCGGAAATCGACCCCTCAGCGCGAAGCGTGTCGCGGTCGACGCCCAGCAGGCTCATCTTCGGGCCGCCGTGGTAGGCCGTGACGCCGCCGACGAAGACCTTCGAGGATCCCGGCACATTGGTCAGCAGGTGCCCGATCAGCCCGCCGACGGTCGACTCCGCCGTCGCGAGCCGCAGCCCGCGTCCGGTCATGCGCTCGACGACGTCCCGTTCGTACATCGTGCCTAACTCTCCGGGTAGCCCGCGGCGGCTTTGATTTGTTGCACCTGGCCCATGTGGTCCTGGTCGTGGACGCGCTGGAAGAGGAACCACGCCTTGCTGTGCAGGTCGCCGAAGAACATGTGCGGCTGCGTCAGCTCCAGCGATGGCGGCTCCGGCAGCCGAGCGACGAGCGCAGCGAACTGCACCGACTCCTCCGCCAACTCGCGTCGCTGCTGCGCGAACGATGCCTCGGCGGGCTCTCGCGCCGGGTCGACGCGCTGGCGCTCAGGCGGCTCCTCGCCCTTCGCGAGCGACTCGATCAGCACCGCGGTACCGCGCGCACCGTTCAGCGCGTGGTGCAGCACCTCACCGATCGACCACTCCTCGTCGCTGGCCGAGAACGCGGCCTGCTGATCGCTCACGCGGTCGAACTCCGCCATCAGATCAATGCGGGCGCTGATCACGCGCGCCCAAAGATCGACCCAGTCGTAGCGTTCGCTCTGCGAAAGCAGGTAGCCACGAACGCGCTCTTGCTCCTCGGTCAGTTGGTTGGTCATCTGGCGCTCCCCTCGTCCCCTAGTGAATCGTACCGGCTGTACGGAACTCGTCGATCTCGTCCGCAGAGAACCCGACAGCGGCGAGGATCGCGTCGTTGTCGCGACCAAGCGGCGGGGCCGCGCCCTGCACCTGTGGTGGCGAGTCACTCATCCGGATCGGGGGCGCGACCTGCGTCTGCGCACCGGTGAGGTCGTGCTCCAACTCGACGACGTACTCGTTCGCAAGTACCTGCGGGTGCTGATCCAGCGTCTCGACGAATTCGATCTTGCTGACCGGGACGCCCGCGCCCTCCAGCAGATCGACCCAGTGCTCGGTGGGTTTGGCGGCGATTATCGCCTCCACCCTCGCCATCAGCTCGGCGGCGAAGGCCTGCGACTCGGGCGTCATCGGGTTGTAGTCGGGCTCGTCGCGAATGTCGTGCACGTCGATCGCCTGCCGCATCTTCTCGCGCAGCGAGGCGGAGAGGCAGCCGACGGCGATCGCGCCGTCGAGGGTGTTGTAGCAGCGATAGTAGATGCCACCAAAGCCGCGAGCCCGCATCAGCGCCCGCCGCTCCTCGACGAAGTCGCGATATGACTGGCCCTGCTCCTCCGCGTCGGCGAGGCGCGCGAGCAGCGCACCGCGCAGCGTCTCGTCGGCGGCCGGCAGCGACATGAAGCTGCCGTACTGCACCATCAGCGCGTTCGCGAGCAGCGAGGTCTCGACGAGCTGCCCGCGTCCCGTGCGTTCGCGGTGGAAGAGCGCGGCCGAGACGCCCCACGCGATCGCGTAGCCCGTCTGGTTATCCGCCGTCGGCTGCCCGCCGGGAAGCACCGGGTTGCCGTTCTCGTCAAAGCGGCCGCCCGCCGCGGTGAGGCCGGAGAACGACTGGATCACGATGTCGTAGCCCGGGCGCTGCGCGAGCGGCCCCTGGCGGCCGAAGGCAGTGCTATCGACGTAGATCAGGTCCGGGCGAATCGCCTTCAGCGTCTCGAAGTCGATGCCCAGCCTCGCCGCGACGTCCGGCCGGTAATTGATCACGACGACATCGATGTCCTTCACGAGGCGGTGGATCGCCTCCTGCATCTCCGGCTGTGAGAGGTCGATCGAGAGGGACTGCTTGCCACGGTTCAGCGCCTGGAACTGTTTCGACTCCAGCGGGACGAACTGGGCCTGCAGCCGCCACGGCTCGCCCCCCGGCGGCTCCACCTTGATCACTTCCGCGCCCATGTCGGAGAGCAACATGCAGCCCAGCGGGCCCGCGATGATCTGTGTGAACTCCAGGATGCGGATGCCATCAAACGGGCCGGACGCCATCAGATCTCCTCTGCTGCGACCGCGCAGACTTCTAGCTTGCTTAAACGTGCGGCGCGTCGTCGGGTGCGGATACTACCAGAGCGGACGGCATGCCCCGTCGCCTGCGCGAGGCGGGTGCCACTCACCCCTCAGGCGATCACACGCGCCTCGCGCAGCTCCGTGAGCTGCTCGTCGCTGTACCCGGCGGAGCGCACGATCTCGTCGGTGTCGCGACCGAGCGGCGGCGACGAGCCCTGCGCCTCCAGCGGTGAGCGCGAGAACTTCACGATCGGCGCGACCTGCGTCTGAGGCCCGGCGAGGTCGTGCTCAAGCTCGACGACGAAGCCGTTATCGACGACCTGCGGGTCGGAGGACATGTCCTCCGAGAAGTTGATCGGACCGGCAGGAACACCTTCGCGGTCGAAGATCTCCATCCACTGCTCCGTCGTCTTCGCCTGGAGCAGCGCCTCGACCTCTCCGACCGCCTTCACGGCGTTGCCGATCGTCTCCGGGTCGGTGAGATCCATATCGTCCGGATCGGCCATGTCGAGCTCGAAGGCCGCGCGCACTTTTTCGCGCAGCCCGCGCGAGAGCGCACCGATCGCCAGCGCGCCGTTACCGGTCGTGAACGGCCGATAGTAGATGTTCATCTTGCGCAACGCGCCGTACGGGTCGTGCGCGGCGATCAACTCGGCGTACGAGGCCCCCTCGCCGCGCATCTTGCGCACGTTCTCGACCATCGCCGTACGCATCACGGCATCGGCAACCGGCAACTCCATCACGGTGTTGCCCTGCATCGAGAGTGCCGTCGCCAGCAGCGAGGCCTCCACGAGCTGCCCCTCGCCGGTGCGCTCGCGATGGAAGAGCGCAGCGCTGGTCGCCCAAGCGATTGCGAGTCCCGTCGCGTAGTCGGACACGGGGGAGGAGGTCATCATCTCGGGCGAGCCGTCGTCGGTGACCTTTGCCTCGCCGGCCATCAGCCCGGTCACGGCCTGCACGACGATGTCGTAGCCGGGGCGGTGCGCCCACGGGCCCTCGCGACCGAAGGCGGTGTTGTCGACGTAGATCAGGTCGGGCCTGATCGCGCTCAGCGTCTCGTAGTCGATGTTCAGGCGAGCGCCGACATCCGGCCGGTAGTTGATCACGACCACATCGATGTCGGGAATCAGGTCGTGCACGACCTTCTGCGCTCGCTCGTCCCGGAGGCTGAGCACCAGCGACTTCTTGCCCCGGTTGAGCGACTGGAACCACTTCGATTCGCCGGGCATGAACTGCTGGGCGATGCGCCAAGGCTCGCCTTCAGGCGGTTCGACCTTGATCACCTCCGCGCCCATGTCGGCGAGGTTCTGGCAGGCGAAGGGGCCCGCGATGATCTGGGAGAACTCGAGGATTCGAATGCCGTTGAGCGGGCCGGAAGCCATCTCATACCTCCTGATGCAGCAGTAGCGGATCGCGCGGAGTATGGTGCGGCCCCAGAGGCGCTGTCCAACGACTGCTCCTCGCCACAGCTGCTCGGTTGTTCGGCCTCGCACTCACCCGTACGCTGACGCCACTGTGACCGGCTCCCCAGATTCCGCATGGAGCGCAGAGGATATCGAGCGCCTGCTCGCGCCGATCGTGCGCGAGCTGCCGCAACCGACCTCGCTCTCCCCGCTCCCGTTCGACCTCAACGCCGGCGTGCCGGATCGGGCGACGCTACCCGCCGAGGAGCTGGCGCAAGCAGCGAGGCGAGCACTGACCGTCGACCCCGCTGGCGCGCTGACCTACGGCGGTTCTCTGGGCTACGAGCCGCTGCGAGCTTGGATCGCCGATCAGCAGGCGCTGGAGACCGGACTCACGCTCGATGCGACGAACGTCACGCTGACGGCGGGCAGTGCCCACGCGATCAACAACATCGCCGCCACCTTCATCGCGCCGGGCGACGCCGTGATCGTCGGTGCGCCCAGCTACCCCGGCGCGATCCGCACCTTCCGCGCGCGCGGCGCGCAGCTGATCGAGGTACCGCAGGACGATGACGGACTGCAGATGGACGCGCTGGCCGCCGCGCTGGAACAACAGCCCGCTGACGCGCCGCTGAAGCTGATCTACGTCACCGCGAACTACGACAACCCCAGCGGGTCAACGCTGCCACTGGAGCGGCGCAGCGAGCTGGTGAGGCTGGCGTGCGAGCATCACGTGCTGGTCGTCGAGGACGACGCGTACACCGGTATCGACCTCGAAGGTCCGCCGCCGACCTCGCTGTTCGAGGTGGCGGGCGGCGAGGGGATCATGCGCTGCGGCACGTTCTCGAAGACGATCGCCACCGGGCTGCGCGTCGGCTGGACCGTCGCCTCGTCGCCGCTGATCGAACTGCTGGGCTTCATGCGCTTCGACAACGGTGCCTCGCCGCTGCTGCACCGCACCGTGCTCGAGTACCTCGAATCCGGCGCACACGCCCCACAGATCGAGCGGCTGCGGGCGCTCTATCGCGAGCGGCGCGATGCCTCAGCCGCGGCCCTGCACGAGTTCTGCGAGCCGTACGTGACCTTCCGGCTCCCCTCCGGCGGGTTCTTCCACTGGCTGACATTGCGCGAGGGCCTCGACGCCCACGACGTGGCAGCCGCCGCCACGGAACAGGGCGTCGCGGTGACGCCCGGCCCCGGTTACTACGCCACGCCGGGCGGGCACGATCGCATCCGCCTCGTCTACTCCGCGCTGCCTCCGGAGGAGCTGACGGAGGCGATCAAACGGTTCGCCCTCGCGCTCGAATCTGTCGCTTCTCGCGCCAACTAGGGGGCTCCGCAGTTGCCCCAGCTCGCAATCGGGCACTATCTTCGAGATTACATTCAGAGGAGCTCCTCCAGATGACCAACGGACGTTCGTCGAGCGACGTAACGAAGGAAGTCACGGGCCTTTGGTCCGGGCGCGACATCGCCAGCTTCGTGAATGAGTCCGTAAAGGCGATCAGCGCCGGCACCGCGACCGACTGGGGACTGGCCTCCGCGATCGAATCGCCAATCCTGCCGATCACGCTCGGCGGGGGCATTCCTGACCCCGGCACGCTGCCACGAGACGAGTTGCGCGACGCGAACGCACGCGCGCTTGCCGTCGCCGACGACGCCCCGCTGCGCTACGGCGGTGCGATGGGCCTCGAGCGGCTGCGTGCCCAGCTGGCGAAACGCTACACACGCGACCGCGGACTGCCCGTCGACGCCAGCCACTTCATCCTCGAGAACGGCTCGGCGGGGGCGATCGACGCGGTCTGCGCCGCGCTGCTGAACGCTCGCGACGTGATCATCGTCGAGGCACCGACCTTCTCCGGCACACTGCGTACGTTCCGCGGCAAGGGCGCGGAGATCGTCTCCGTGGACATGGACGACGACGGGATGATCACCGAGCAGGTCGAGCAGGCGATCGAGACTGCGGAGGCCGTCGGCAAGCGCGTGAAGTTCATCTACACGATCTCGAACTTCCACAACCCGACCGGGATCACGATGTCCCTCCAGCGTCGCGAAGAACTGCTGCGCATCGCGTCGCAACACTCCGTCTTCGTGCTCGATGACGATGCCTACGGCGAGATTCACTACGATGAGCCGCCGCCAACCGCGCTCTCGGCACTCTCCGGTGGCTACGGCGTGATCACGGTCGGCACCTTCTCGAAGGTGATCGCAACCGGCTTGCGTGTCGGCTGGGTGCATGCCCGGCCGGAGGTGATCGAGGTCGTGGCGCGGATGCGCATGGACATGGGCAACAGCGCCCTGCTGCACAACATGCTGGCCGAATACCTCGATGACGGGCGGCTCGACGACCACCTCGACCAGATGCGCGCGGTCTACGCCGAGAAGATGGACACACTCTCCAGCGCGCTCACGGAGTTCGCCGAGCCCTACCTCACGTTCACACGCCCGAAGGGCGGCTTCTTCCTCTGGCTGACGTTGCAGGACGGGCTCACTGCCGCTGCCGTGCAGCGCGCGGGCATACAGGAAGGCGTCGTCTTCCCGGTCGGCCGCGCCTTCTTCCACGACCGCGAAGACCGCGGCGGCGAACACATCCGCCTCGCCTACTCATGGACCTCGATGGACGACCTGCGCGAAAGCGCCGAGCGGCTTGCTCGCGCGTGTGCGCGTGCCGCCGAGGGCGAATAGCCCACAGCCCGCTCGTCCTCGACCCAACGCTCGTCTCGACATCGACACGCGACTGCCCCACCCTCGTCAGGCTGCGGGCGTCGAAGCCCCGCGGCCATCGCAGGATCGGAGCGGCTGATGGGAACGACGAAACGACCGGAAGGCACCGTGCCGTGGATGCCGGGGTTTCGCTACGGTGCGCTGCTGCCGCCGCTCTCGATCGGCCTCGTCGTCAGCGACACCGAGCGTTCGATCGAGTTCTACCGCGATGTGCTGGACGCTGAGATTCGCTACCAGGACATCGACTTCGCCGCGATGCGCGTCGGCGCGGCAGAGGTGATGCTCCACGCCGACCACACACACGACGAGCACCCGTGGCACGGGGAGCTGACCTCCGACGCCACTCGCGGCATCGGCGCGCAGCTCCAGCTGCTGAGCATCGACCCCGACGAGGTGCAGCGACGCGCCGAGGGGCACGGCGCTCACCTGATGCGCGAGGCGACGAGCAAGGGCCACGGCCGGCGCGAGACGCTGGTACGCGATCCGGACGGCTTCGAGTGGGAGGTCGGTGTGCTGATCGAGCCGACGACCGGGCCTGCGGGACCGAAGCCCGCTAGCGGCTGAACTCTACCCGCACTTCTCAATCGCCCTCGCCATCACCGTCGTGAAGCGATCCGAAGGACCCTCGAGCGGAAGGCGCGCGTCCTCTCGTGCGAACTCTTCCAGGGACAATTCGCTCTGGATTATGGTCGATCGTGTAGGCGCAAGCAGCGGTGGTTGCCCCCTGTGCTTCGCACGAGGCCATGAAATTGCCGATCACTGCCTCGGGGTACTGGACTCCGCTACCTGAGCACGCGCTCCCGAGAACAGCGACCATGAACAAGACAGCTCGTATTCTCACGTGCACTCCCATTGGCTCCGAGTCGAGGATTCGGCAGCACGCTAGACGCTGAGAGGTCAACAGCGCACCAGCCAGCGACACGGCATGCCCTGGCGGTCGCCGAAGCCCCGCAGTTCGGAGAAGCCGATGCCACCACGCAAGATCCCCCGCCCGTTCGCGATGCACTTGGGCAACGGCCAGATCGTCGAGGAGGCCAGTTTCGAGGGCGAGCACACTCAGCCCGCGATTCAGCTGATGCGCTTCGACGCCGGCGAGGCCGCAGGCTCGCTCTCCATTCGCTTCTGCCATTTCAACCATCGAGGCCAGTTCCAGCGATCGCCGATGATTCTCGGCGAGACCGAGATCGACGCGCTGCGCGAGGCGGTGGCGCAGACGCCAGAGTCACAACGGCTTCTGTTGCGCATCGCGGGCGGATAGAACTGGCGCGCCCCGGCGCCTGAGGCCGATACTGCCGCTATGTACACCTCGCTGAAGGGCAAACGCGCCGTCGTGCTCGGCGGCTCACGCGGCATCGGTCGCGCGATCGCGCTGCGGCTCGCCACGGAGGGCGCCCACGTGCTGGTGAACTACGCACGCTCCGCCGAAGCCGCCGAGGCAACTGCCACAGAGTGCCGCGCCCTGGGCGTGGAGTCAGAGGCGGTGCTCGCCGACATCGGCGATCCTGATGCCCTCGCCGGACTCTTCAAGCACGTTAAGCAGTGGGGCGGGCTCGACATCCTCGTCAACAACGCCGCGCGCGGGCTGGAGCGACCGCGGCCGGCGATCGAACAGAAGCCGAAGCACCTGCGGGCGACGATGGACGTCAACCTCTTCGCACCCTGGCAGGCGAGCCAGGCGGCCGTGCCGTTGATGGAAGCGCGTGGTGGTGGCGCGATCGTGAACCTGCTGACGCCCGGCTCACGCCACTACATGGCCGACTACTCCGCGGTCGCGGTGAGCAAAGGCGCGCTCACCTCGCTGACCCTCTACCTCGCGGTCGAGCTCGCCCCACGCGAGATTCGCGTCAACGCCATCTCCGCCGGCTGGGTGGAGGGCTCCGACGGCGAACACTCCTACCGTGATGAGGTCTCCGACCGCGTCCGCCCGCACGTCCCGACCGGCCGCAACGTTAGCCCGGACGATGTCGCAGCAGCAGTCGCGTGGGTCTGCTCAGACGAGGTGCCGATGCTCGTCGGCCAGACGATCCACCTCGACGGTGGCTTCGAGGCGAGCTCGTTCAACGCCGTGCTGGACCCGCCGGACAATTAGGTCGCGGCTACGCCGCGCTGTCTCTTCCCTCCGGGGGACCCACCCACCCACCCGTTCTTCTCGGGGGCAAGCCCCCCGAGAAGAACGGGTGGGTGGGTGGGTGGGTGGGTCCGATCTCGCTGGTGGTCGCGGGCGACGAAGTCACTCCGATGCGACAAGAGTCGGGGTCATCCTTCGGCAAGCTCAGGATGAGCGGAACAGGAACGCCAGCTACCCTGCCGGCTCCCGCCACATCGGCCAGAACGAGGGTCCGCTGTCCGGGAGGTGAACGCGCTCCGTCGTCTTGAAGCCGTGGCGCTCGTAGAACGGCAAGTTTCGCTCGTTCGTGTTCTCGAGGTAGGCAGGCATGCCCTCACGGTCGCAGCGGTCGAGGACGGCACGCATCAGCGCCGAGCCGGTGCCGCTGCCCTGCCCCTCCGGCAGCACCCCGATCGCGAAGAGGTAGAAGTGCTCCTCGGTCGGATGATGCTCGTCCATCGCGGGGCCAAGCCGCACGGCGTTGTCGGGTCGCAGCGGGTCGACGACCTCTGCCCAGACCGGCCCGAGTTCGGGTGGCTGGGGCTCCGGCACGTCCGGCGGACGCCACAACGCTGCGCCGGTCGCGCCCGAGGTCACGTAGCACTCATCGTACGGCAGGTAGGCGTAACGTCCGACCTCACGGAACATCGTTCCGATCGCCTCGCTGCGGCGTTCGTCTTGCCTCACAAGCCAGTTGGCGATTGGGTCATCGTCGAAGGCCGCGCCGAGGATGCGGCCGAAGGTCTCGACGTCCGCCTCGGTCGCCTTGCGTACGGCCGGCGCGTTGCTGCTCATCGGCCCTCACCCCCGGCCCCTCGCCCTCCGGGAGAGGGGAGATCGTCGGCATCTTCACCGAGCAGCACGGCGAGTGCCTGACGGTACGCCATCGGACGCTGCGGCAACGGGAAGCGCTGCGAGAGGTCGGTGCAGATCTGCGGTTCGCGCAGCGTCTCGATCAGCAGCCGCGTCTTGCGCCGGGGCAATCGCGCGAGCGTCCACGCAAGTTGCTCCGTCAGCGCCTCGCCGTAGCCCGGCAGCGACAGGTAGATGCGGTGTTTGCCGGCGGCCCGCCCCCACCCTCGCACCATCTCACCGATGGTGATCCGCTCCGCGCCACAGAGGTCGAACGAGCGATCCGCGAGCTCCGGGCCATCGAGCGCCAGGCACAGCGCCTGCACGACATCGCCCAGCGCGATCGGCTCCATCGCCACTCGCCGCCACGCGAACAGCGGGACGATCGGCGAGCGGTTCACGAAGCGCCGCATCATCTCGAACAGCGTCCCGCCGCCGCCGACGATGATCGAGGAGCGCAGGATCACCGGTTGAATCCCCGACTGCCGCACCGCCAGCTCGACCGCCCAGCGCGCGACGAGGTAGCGCGAGGTCGCCTCCTCCGAGGCCGCAATCGGGCCGAGGTAGACGATACGTTCCACGCCCGCCGCCCGCGCCGCCAGTGTCGCGTTCTGCACCGCCGTGAGGTCGTTGTCGACGAGGTCGCCGGGCCGGTCCGCCGTGTGCGCGAGGTAGACGAGCGTCTTCACGCCTCGCATCGCCGGGTCGAGCCCCGCGCCCGTCACGAGGTCGCCGGTGACCGTGTCGATGCCACGATCACGCAGCCGCACGGCATCGAAGTCGCGCCGCACCAGCGCCCGCACCTGCGTGCGGTCACGCTCCGCAAGCTCGTCGAGCAATGCACGCCCGACGAATCCAGTTGCGCCAGCGATCAAGATCATTCGAGCCTCGCCACCCGCGCGGTCGAAACATGGTCACCCTTCGACGGGCTCAGGGTGAGCGGAGTCCGCAACCCGGGCCGCCCCCTCCGGGGGGCCTACTCCTCGGGCGTCGCGAGCACCGCGCCGGTGTTGGCGGAGGTGACGAGGTGTCGGTAGCGACGCAGCCAGCCTGTCGGCGCCTCGCGCATCTGGCGCGTGTCCTCGCTGATGCGTTGCGCGATCTCATCGTCCGTCAGTTCGAGCGTCAGCGTGTGGTTGGTGATGTCGACGTTGATCATGTCGCCGTCACGCACGGCGGCGATCGCGCCCCCGGCTGCGGCCTCCGGCGAGACGTGCCCGACCGCCGCGCCGCGGCTGCCGCCGGAGAAGCGGCCGTCCGTGACCAGCGCGACCTTGTCGTCGAGCCCCATTCCCGCGAGGTTGGCTGTGGTGGTCAAAAACTCCGGCATGCCGGGCGCGCCACGAGGCCCCTCGAAGGCCACAACGATCACGTCGCCTGCCTCGATCTTGCCGTTCAGCACGGCGCGGCTCGACTCCTCTTCGTCGGTGAAGACCTTCGCCGGGCCACGGTGTTGCATCATCTCGGGCGAGACCGCGCCCGCCTTCACGACCGCGCCGAGCGGGGCGAGGTTGCCGAAGAGGATCGCGAGGCCGCCGTGCGGCGAGTGCGGATCGTCGAGCGACCGGATCACCTCGTCGCCAACACGCTCCGCGCCCTCGACCGTCTCGCCCAGCGTCTTGCCGGTGACGGTCTTCGCGTCGAGGTTAAGGATGCCGTCGCGCTGCGCAAGTTCGTTGAGGATCGCGCTGATACCTCCGGCCTGGTGCACGTCCTGGACGTGATAGTCGGAGGCCGGCGAGACCTTGCTGATGTGGGGCACGCGCGCCGCCACCTCGTTCAGCCGCTCCAGCGGGTAGTCGACGCCACCCTCGCGCGCGATCGCCAGCGTATGCAGCACCGTGTTCGTCGAGCCGCCCATCGCCATGTCGAGCGCGAAGGCGTTGTCGATCGCCTCCCGGGTGACAATCTCCGAGGGCAGCAGCTGCTCGTCGACGAGTCCGACGATGCGACGTCCGGCTGCGCGGTAGAGCTCGTCGCGTTCCGGGCTCGTCGCCAGCACCGTGCCGTTGCCAGGCAGCGCCACGCCCATCGCCTCGCTGAGGCAGTTCATGGAGTTGGCGGTGAACATCCCGGAGCAGGAGCCGCAGGTAGGACAGGCGACCTGTTCGAGTTCGAGCAGCTGCGCGTCGTTAATCGAGCCGGCCTGGTGCTGTCCGACACCCTCGAAGACGGTGATCAGGTCAACGGGGCGACCGTCCTCAGTTTCCCCGGCCTCCATCGGCCCGCCGGAGACGAAGATCGTCGGCACGTCGAGCCGCATCATCGCCATCAACATGCCGGGCACGATCTTGTCGCAGTTCGGGATGCAGATCAGGCCGTCGAGCTGGTGCGCCGCGACCATCGTCTCGACGCTGTCCGCGATCAGCTCGCGCGATGGCAACGAGTAGCGCATGCCGGCATGGCCCATCGAAATGCCGTCGTCCACGCCGATCGTATTGAACTCGAACGGGACGCCCCCGGCCTCGCGAATCGCTTCCTTCACGATCTGGCCGACGCGTTGCAGGTGGACGTGCCCGGGCACGATGTCGAGGTAGGAGTTGGCGATCGCGATGAACGGCTTGCGGAAGTCGTCTTCGCTCTCGATCGCGCCGGTGGCGCGCAGCAGAGCGCGATGCGGGGCGCGCTCAAAGCCACGCTTGATCGCGTCCGATCGTCGGGCTCGAACCTCAGTGGTCATCGCATCGCCTTCCAACGTCGGCGGGCGCCCGGGGAGGGCACGAGCCGCATTGCAGATGGTATCAGCGGACTGCGTGAGCGTGGCGGTGCGCGCTGTCCGGTGATGTGACGGGGACGACCCCGGTCGGCTCGCCGCCGGACTCGTATCTACGACCGCGATCAGCTACGAGGTTGGAACCCACCCGCCCACCCGTTCTCTCGGGGGACCCGTTCGCTCGCGGCGACGAGGTGCCTCTAACGGTCCTCAGACTCGCCGTCGAGTGCCTCGGGGATCGGTTGTTCAGAGTGGCCGTTGGAGCCTGGGCAGAAGTGGCTGCCGTCGCCCTCGAGCGGTTGGCGGCAGAGCGGGCAGAGCGGGCGGCCGGCATCGACGATCGGTGGGATGCGCTGGATCAGCGCCAGCGCCATCGCCCGCGAGATCTCCATTCGGAACGCCGGCGTCTCGCCACGTTCGAGCGCCTCCTGATCGTCAGCGAGCAAGATGATGCGCTCCTGCTCGCTGTCGAAGTCGAGGCCGATGCGGGCGATGCGGAAGTCGACGTCCGGATCCTCGCCGAAGTCACCCATGTCGGGTGCGGCTTCGCCCCCGGCGCCGCGCCTGCTCGACCGCTCCGCCAGCAGCTGAGAGAACGCCCGACCGAGGTTGGCGAGCTGTTCCTTTTCCATCCACAGCGAGGCGCGGTTGGCCTCTGCCCGCGCGCGAATACGGAACGTGCGCTCCCCGCGTGGCCCGATCGTCTCGGCGTCCACCGCATCTACGAGGCCAAAGTCGATCATTGCAGTCCCCGGGCTCTCCGAGTGTGGAGGGGCGCGAGCGTATGGAGGTGGAAGCTGGCGGTCAACCACCACCGCCTTGCGTACCGGAACCTGACTCCGGCTGCCGTATTCATTGCTATCATGCGCTCCCCAAAAGGACAGCCTAGGAGTGCAGCGTGGCCAACCTCGATTTCTGCTACTACACGATCGCGGAGGCGAACCGCAGCATCGAGAGTGGCTACCTCTCACCCGTGGCGCTCACCGAGGCGCTGTTCGACCAGATCGAAGAGACGGACGGTCGCCTCAACAGCTACGTGCGGCTGATGCGCGAGTCGGCGCTGGAGGAGGCCGAGGCATCGCAGCTGCGGACGGAGCGCGGCGAACGGCTCGGCCCCCTGGACGGCATCGGCATCGGCGTGAAAGACCTCTACGACACCGCCGGCGTGGTCACCGCCGGGGGCACCGGCGCCTACCGCGAGCGCGTACCGGACAAAGACTCGACCTGCGTCCGACTGTTGCGCGGAGCAGGTGCGGTGATCCTGGGCAAGACGAACACGCATGAACTGGCCTACGGCGGCACGACCAACAATCCTCACTACGGGGCGACGCACAATCCGTGGTCGCTCGACCGAGTGCCGGGGGGCTCCTCCGGCGGCTCTGGGGCTGCGCTCGCGGGAGGGCAGGCGATCGGGGCGCTGGGCAGCGACACGGGCGGTTCGATCCGCATCCCGGCCGCGTTCTGCGGGATCAGCGGACACAAGCCAACCTACGGCCTCGTCGGCCGCGGCGGCGTCATCCCGCTCTCGAACACACTCGACCACGCCGGGCCAATGGCTCGCAGCGCCGAGGACTGTGCGCTGATGCTGAACGTACTGGCCGGCCCCGACGCCGATGACCTCGACTCCGCGATGCGCGAGGGCGATGACTACACCGCGACGCTCGCTCAGGGCGCTAGCGGGCTGCGGCTGGCCGTGATTCCCTCGCTGGTGGAGGGCTCGACGGACGCGGTGCTCGCCAACTTCGAGGTCTCGCTCGATGTGCTGCGCGGCCTCGGTGCAACGATCGACAGCGTGGAGCCAATGGCCGGGCACGGCGATTGGCGCGGCCCGCTCAACCCGATCCTCGCGGCAGAGGCGGCCGCCTACATGCGCGAGACGCTCGAACAGCGCCCGTATCTGATCGGCGAACTCGTCCGCGGTCGCCTGCAGTCCGGTGTCGAGATCAAGGCGATGGACTACACGCTCGCGCTCGACCAGCGAAAGCTCGTGGAGCGCTGCTTCGAGCAGGCGCTCGGCAACTTCGACGCCTACGTGGTACCGACCTCGCCGGTGACGGCCGAACCGATCGAGGACGGCGAGCGCGGCGTGACGCGGAAGTTCCGTAACACCTCGACCTTCGACAACACGCACCAGCCGTCGACCTCGGTGCCCAACGGCTTCGACGAGGACGGGCTGCCGACGAGCCTGATGATCACCTCCGCGCTCTTCGACGACGCGATGGCGCTGCGCATCGCTCATGCCTACCAGGAGGCGACCGATTTCCACACGCGACGGCCGCAGATCGACGCGCGCGGCTAGCGCGGCTCGCCCGGCCCTCGCGCTACCATCGACGCATGGCACCCGAACCACCGTCCGGCATCGCGGTCACGCGCGACGAGTCGTTGAGCGCACACACCTACTTCCGCATCGGCGGCCCCGCGCAGTTCTTCGCGACGCCCGACAGCATCGAGGAGCTGCAGCGGCTCGCTGCGTGGGCGGCGGAGGAAGCGCTACCGCTGCGCGTGCTCGGCGGCGGCTCGAACGTGCTGGTCGCGGATGCCGGCGTCTCGGGCCTCGTGGTCTCGCTGCGGGCGGCGTGTAGCGACGTGGAGATACAGGGCGCGGCGCTCTCCGTCGGCGCTGCGGTGATGCTGCCCTCGCTGGCGCGCACGGCGGCGGAACGAGGGCTCGGCGGGCTGGAGTTCGCGATCGGCATCCCCGGCTCGATCGGCGGCGCGCTCCAGAGCAACGCCGGCATCGGCGACGGCCGCGAGATCGGTGCGCTCGTCCGCACCGTCGATGTGCTCGCCGACGCGGAGGTGCGCACGCTCAACGCGCGCGAACTGAGCTTTGGCTACCGCCAGTCCTCGCTGCGTGAGAGCGGCGCCGTCGTGCTCGGGGCGATGCTGGAGCTGCACGAGCGGCCGCGCGATGAGGTCGAGGCGGACATGAGGCAGTTGCTGGAGGCACGCGCAGCGACGCAGCCGACCGCCGGGCCGAACGCCGGCTCGATGTTCCGCAACCCGCCGGGTGACTACGCAGGCCGCGTGATCGAGGCGGCCGGGTGCAAGGGGCTGGCATCCGGCGCGGCGAGCGTCAGCGATCTGCACGCCAACTTCATCGTCCACGACGGCGAGGCGACGGCGGCCAATGTCGCCTCGCTGATGTCGCTCGTGCAGCAGCGGGTCCGCGACGACGCGGGCCTCTGGCTGCAGCCGGAGATCGAGTGGTGGGGCGACGGCCAGCCGCCCGAGCCATGGCGGGACGCGCCCGACGACGCCTGAGCAGCCTCCGGTATGATGCCCCGGCGCCGAGGAGGGGCCATGCCAACAGCGAAGATCAACGATATCGAGATGAGCTACGAGATGCAGGGCACGGGGACTCCCGCGCTCTTCATCCATGGCGGATTCGGCGGGACAGCCAGCACGATCCTGCCACCACAACCGCGCGTGATCGCCGACATCCTGCCGCTGGATCAGGTCCAGCTCGTGACCTACGACCGTCGCTGTGCGGGCCAGACCGACTACGTGCTCGACGAGTACACCCTCGACGACCTCGCCGCCGACACGCGTGCGCTGCTGGAGCACCCGGGCATCGACCGCTCGATCGTAATCGGCGACTCGATGGGCGGCATGGTCGCTTAGCAATACGCAGTCAACTACCCGGACAACGTCTCCGCGCTGTGCCTCGTCGAGACCGGCGCGAACCTGATGGGCCTCGCGCCCTTCGGTGAGACTAGTCGCAACGCCGTCGACCTCTACCGCAGCGAGGGCGACCGACCGACCTTCGAGCAGCGCAAGGAGCAGTTCCGCAACCCGCCGCCGCCGCAGGGGAGCGTCTTCGGCCCGGTCTCGCCGGAGGCCCACGAGCGCGCGATCGCACAGCGCCAGGCACTCGGCGTCGCGCTCGCGGAGACCTCGGACGATGACCTCTTCACCTACTCGACCGGCATGATCCGCAATCAGGGGGCGTTCATCGGGTACGACCTTGAGCCGCGCCACGGCGACCTGCAGATGCCGGTCGCGATCATCCACGGCAACGCTGACCAGACCGTTCCCTTTGAACTCGGCAAGGCACTGCACGCCTCAATCGCCCGTTCGGAGTTCAACGAGATCGAAGGCGCACGCCACGGGCTGCTGCAATACCCGGACGCACAGGAGGCGCTGCGCGAGTGGGCGCTGCGCGTCGCGACCCCAGTCTGACGGGGCACAGCAGCAAGGGCTACGTCAGCAGTTCGGGCAGCAACGACCCCTGCCCGAAGAGGAAGAGGCTGCCGACGACCAGGCTGAAGACCGCAGTCACCACTCCGAGCGCGATGTAGGCAGCGCGGTAGGGTCGTGAGCCCGAGAAGCCGAGCATGCTGAGGGCGGTAATGCCCGCGTTCGAGAGCAGCAGCCCGACGACGAAGGCCCCGAGCAGCAGCGAGCCAGAGAGGTTCGAGGTCGCTCCCGCAGCCGCCGCGAAGAGCAGCACCTGTGAGCCCGTCTCCGCGCCGACCCCGTGGATCGCACCAATGCCGTAGGCCGTGCCCATCCCGTACGCGCCCCGCGTCTCCGCATCGTGGGGGTGGGCATGCACCTTGCCCGTGACACGGCTATCGACCCACCGGAACAGCTGACGCACGCCAGCGAAGACCAACATCCAGCGGCTGCGCAACCGGAACTCCGCACCGTCGCGGAGCAGCGAGTAGGTGAGCCAGAGACCGAGTGAGACCAGGGTGATGCCGACGATCGTCTCCATCACGGCGTCTAGCGAGGCGGGCAGCGTCGAGCCAGCCCAGAGCGCGGCCAGCCCGAGGATCACGACGACCGTCGCGTGGCCGAACGCATAGAGCGAGCCGAGCACCGCGGCCTTGCTTCGCTCCGGCTGCGTGCCGGTGACGTCAGTGATCGCGGCGATGTGGTCCCAGTCCACGCCGTGGCGCAGCCCGAGGCCGAGGCCCGTGCCGATCAGCGCCAGTTCAATGCTCACGCCCGCCCCCCCTCGCTGGCTCGCGTGTCCTGCCGGTTGGTCGCCTCCGTCAGTCCCTGCACTGCTCGCAGAGCCCGGTGATGCCCAGGTGGCGGATGTCCGGGTCGAACCCCGTCGTGCGCTCGATCTCCGCCTCAATACTCGCCAGCGCCGGCAGCTCGACCTCGATCGTTCCGCCGCAGCCGCGGCAGACCAGGTGGTGGTGACGAGGCGCCTCGCGGTCGGTCCACTCGAACGTCGCCGTCCCGGAGTGGCTATCGAGTTCCGAGACGAGCCGCATCTGTTTCATCGTGTCCAGCGCGCGATAGACGGTGGAGCGGGAGATGCCGACGTGCGGGTCTTCCTCGCGCACCTGCTCATAGATCTCATCGGCGGTGCGGTGCCCGCCTCCGTGGCGCAGCGCGGTCAGGATCTTCGACCGCTGCATCGTGAAACGACGGCCGCTCTCGCGTAGCGCCTCTTCGACGTCTGATTCGCAGCTCATAAGCGCTCCCATACTGCGAAGTCGCCTCAGTTGCGAATTTTCGCAGAAGCGAAGATAGCACAACCGCTCTTGCTACGCGGATCATGCGTTGTGTGAACAGCTTCATAGGAGCGCCGCCCGCCAGCGACGACACTGCCAATGACACAAGCGGCAAGCAGGGAACGACATCATGGCAGTCATGGCACGGGCAACCGGCACCTACACCACGCGACGACGGTTCACCGGCTTCATGTCGGCGGTCACGAGCATCGTCGCCTGGGCGCGCCGCCGACCAACGACCGTGCGCTCCGAGGCTTACCACGACGTGGACGCGTGGCGGACGGAGAGCTCTCAGGGTGCCGGCGCCAACGACGCAGCGGCGAGGTTCACAGCTTCCGGGCAGATCTGGTAGCGGCTACCCCTGGCGCTGAAGGGAGTCGGCGTCGATCACGATGACGGCGCCGCGGCCGATCGTCGCAAGCGTCGCCTCCCTGCCCTCCCGCGAGACGACGAAGATGCGGACGGTGCCACGCACGATGGTGTGGAACCCGTCGCCGGGGTCGCCTTCGCGGAAGATCGCCTCGCCGGCTGTGAATTCCCGCGCCTCGCTCAGCTCGGCGAGCACCTGCACATCGGACGGAGCGACGTTCACGAGCAGCGGAGCACTGCGCATCATCGAGGCTCCATCGGCCAAGGCTGCGGGTTCGGTCATGCTTGAGATTGCTCCCGAGTAGTCGCGGATTCGCGGGCACGTGACGAGTATCACGCACTTAAGAACAGCATAGGCCGCCGCTGTGCAGGGACTGTTCTTGACCCTGTTCGCAACTCGCTATGAAGGCCCGTCCGCGCTCGCTATTGTTTGTCTCAGGTCAAGCGGGGGCGCCACGGGAGCTAGCTGCAATAGCTACCGAGGCGGGCAGTTCCACCTTGACACAGAACGGCGCACTTCCTGGGTACTCAGGGGTGCGTCGTTTGCTATGCCCGGATCTTCTCGAAGCCCCGTCCGCACCCGAACAAGCAGGGAGCGCGGGAGACTGCGCTCCCTGTCGTTTCGTGCACAGCCGCCTGGTTAGCGGAAGTTCGGCATCACCGTCTCGGCGAAGAGCTGGGCCGGCTCCCGCGTGTCACGGCCGAAGAATTCGATCATGAACATCGTGCAGCCGAGGTCGAGGTGGGTCTGAATCTGCTCCGAGACACGGTCGGCCGTACCGCTGAGTGCCAGCGGGCCGGTGGGGTCACCCATGTGCCCGCCGAAGAGCTTCTGCGCCAGCTGGATCATCGGCTCGGCTTCCTCGTCGCTGCCGGCCAGCGTGACCAGGCACTGCTGCGAGACGGTGACCTCTGCCGGGTCGCGATCGATCTCCTCGCAACGCTGCCGCAGCACGCCGATCTTCTGCTCCAGCGCGGCGTGGCCAGCGGCCGGGTTGTTCCAGATGCTGGCCTCGCGAGCGGCGAGTCGCAACGTCACCTGCTCACCACTGCCGCCGATCAGGATCGGCGGCGTGCGAGGCGGCTTCGGCTCTGTGACGACGTTGTCGGCACTCACAAACTCGCCGTCGACGGTCACCGAGGGCTCGTCGCCCCACATCCGCTTCAGCAGTTCGACCGTCTCGCGCATCTGCGTCAGACGCTCTTTCGTCGAGAGGAACGGCATGCCGAAGTCGGTGAACTCTCGCGGCATCCAGCCGGCGCCGAAGCCGGGGATCACGCGCCCGCCGGCGACGTTATCGACGCTGGCGATCACCTTTCCCAGGTGCTGTGGGTTGCGCATCCCCGCCGGCGTGACCAGCGTGCCCAGCTCCACGTTGTCCGTCACGGCCGCCAGGCCGGCGATCAGCGTCCACGCTTCCATCATCGGGATCTCCGGCGAGGTCGGGCCGTAGAGGTGGTCGTTGACCCACAGCGAGTCGAAGCCCATCTCCTCGAACGCGGTCCCGGCGTCGCGAGCCTCCTGCCAGCTGCGCTTGATCTGGGGCACCATCACCCCGAAATGCGTCTTCGTCATCGTCACCCCTCCACTCACGCCCTGCGCGGGCATGTACGTTGCTGGCGCGTAGCCTAGCGGTTTGGAGTGCCCTGTGGACATCTACCTGCTCGATGGCACCTACGAACTCTTCCGCCACTTCTTCGGCGTGCCCTCCCAGCGTGACGCCGAGGGACACGAGGTTGGCGCCGTGCGCGGCGTGCTGGCCTCCGTGGTCGGCATGTTCGAGGAGGGCGTGACGCACCTCGGCGTGGCGACCGATCACGTCGTCGAGTCGTTCCGCAACGAGCTGTGGGTGGCCTACAAGACCGGCGAGGGAATCGAGCCCCCGCTGCGCGAACAGTTCGGGCGGCTGGAGGAGGGGCTGGAGACGCTGGGCGTCGTCGTCTGGCCGATGGTGGAGCTGGAGGCCGACGATGCACTCGCCTCGGCAGCCGCGCGTGCCGCCGCGATCGCGGCGGTCAACCGCATCTACATCTGCACCCCGGACAAGGATCTGGCGCAGTGCGTCGTCGGCGACCGCATCGTCCAGCGCGACCGTCGCAAGCGCGAAACACGCGACGAGGCCGGGGTCGTGGAGCGCTTCGGCGTGCCGCCATCCTCGATCACCGACTATCTCGCGCTCGTTGGCGATAGCGCGGACGGCTTCCCGGGCCTGCGCGGCTGGGGTGCAAAATCCACAGCGGCGGTGCTCGCGCGGTACGAGACGATCGAGGCGATCCCGGACGACGCCGCCGACTGGGACATCCCGCTCCGCGGACGCGACCGGCTAGCGCAGACGCTGGCGAAGGAGCGCGAGCTGGCGATGCTCTTCCGCGATCTCGCCACGCTACGTACGACCGCGAAGATCTTCGACGAACTCGACGAGTTGCGCTGGCGCGGACCGACCGCCGCGTTCGAGCCGTTCTGCGCTCGGCTGGGTGCGGAACCGCTGCAGCGGCGCGCCCAGGCCGCCGCAGAGAGACGCACGTAGCGACAGGCCCGCCACCGATTCGCTACTGTTCAGCCACACCCTGCATCTACAGAAGGAGTCCTCGATGGCCGACAACGCCGAGCCGATGACGATCAGCCGCGTCTACACTGACGACGACGGCGAGACGCACATCGAGACGCTGGAAGTCGAGCTGCCGCTGCGCGGTGTCACCGGACTCTCCGAGACAGTCCCCGTCACCGGCCTGATCTTCCGTCGCACCCCGCCCGACCTCGACATCGACTGGCACCCGGCGCCGCGTCGCCAGTACATCGTGACTGTGGCCGGTCGGGGTGAGATCGAGGTCAGCGACGGCACCAAGCTGGAGCTGGGGCCCGGCACGATCGTGCTCGTGGAAGACACTGCAGAATCTGGCGGCAGAGGCCACCTCACTCGTGGGCTGGGCACCGAGGATCGGCTCTCGCTCTTCATTCCGCTTCCTGAAGATTAGCCGACTGACGCCGCGTCGCACGCCGCGACCCGCCCTGCAGCGCAGCATGTAAGTTCAAACGTCGGTGCTCATCGGTTCACTGAACGGAGTTCGGCTCGTCCGGATTGACTTGTGAACACCCGTCAGATTGCGGTTGTTAGATTCGACGGCCTGCCGATGATTTAGTCACGGGCTGCGCGAATGCAAGGGGCAATGGTTTGACGACCACCAAACGACCCACAATCGAACTGGAAGCGAACGTCTTCGTCGCGCGACAACCGATCTTCACCAAGAGCCTGCGCGTCCACGGATACGAACTGCTGTTCCGCAACAGTGAAGAGAACATCTTGCCGAACATCGACCGCACGATCGCGACGGCGGATCTCGTCGGCAACGCGGTCAGGCGCTCGGCCTTGAGCGCCTGACCGGCGGCAAACTCGCCTTCGTGAACTTCACCCGCAGTCTGCTGGTGGAAGACTACTTCCGGGTTCTTCCGACGGGCGGCATCGTGATCGAGTTGCTCGAGGACATCGAAGACGACGACGAGGTACTCGCCGCCTGCGACCGCCTGAAGGCAGAGGGCTACACGCTGGCGCTCGACGACATCATCAAATACGACGAGCGCGTCGAGCGGCTGCTGGAGCATGCCGACATCGTGAAGGTTGACTACCTCGCGACCACCGACTCGGCACGTCGGAAGCTCGTCGAGCGCGTCGGCGGGCGCGCCCGTCTGCTCGCGGAAAAGGTGGAGACCAGGGAGGAGCAGGAAGACGCGGTCGAACTCGGTTAGCACTTCTTCCAGGGCAACTTCTTGTCTGAAGCAACGATAGTCACTGGCAAGACCGTGGCGGTTTTCAAGCCGCACCTGATCGAACTGCTCTCTACGGCCAGCGACCCTGAGTTCAACTTCGCCGAGATCGAGGAGATCACTAAGCGCGACGTCTCGCTCTCCTAGCGCATGCTGCGGTTCGCAAACTCGGCGGCGTCAGGGCTTCGGCAACGAGTCACTTCGCTCGGTCACGCGCTGGTGATTCTTGGCCAGCAGGAGGTCGCGCGAGCGTCCGCGCTGCTGGCGATGGCCGACATGGGCAACGACCAGCCCGACGAGCTGGCGGTCAGTTCGCTGGCACGTGCGTCCTTCATGGAAGCACTGGCGCAGACCACGCGGCTCGAAGCCCGCCCCGTCGAAGTCTTCCTCACGGGCCTCTGCTCGCGGCTCGACACGATGCTGGACCTGCCGATGAGTGATGTCGTCCAGCGGCTACCGCTGACGGACGAAGTCTCGGCGGCGCTGATGGGCGAGAGCGGCGAGCTGAAGTCGATGCTTGCGTTGGCCGAAGCCTACGAGCGGGCGAACTGGGACGAAGCCGCCACGATCGCCGAGGGCATGGGGATCCCTGACTGGGACATCACCGGTCGCTACGTGAAGGCAGTCCAGTACGCTGACGACGTCTTCAACGCCCTCGCAGGCTGAGCGCGCGGCCGGCCCCGGCGCCCGTGCCGTCCGAGGCACGATCGGTCAGCCATGGACGACCGCTGCAGTGGGCTGCGTCCCGCGAGAGCGAATCGAACCGCCAAGTTCGCGCACCGCGCAGTGCTCCGATATCGTGCGACCCTATGAGCCGTCCGCAGCGAACCGACGAAGGGGCCGCATGGCGATCGACTTCGGGACCATGGCCGCCGGCGACGAACTCGCCAACCTCAGCTTTGCCGTCTCCACCGAGGAGGTGCGCGCCTACCTCGATGCCACGGGCGAGTCGATGAAGCGCTGGGCGCAATACGTCCCGCCGCTGGCGATCGGCGCACTCGCGCTCGGTGAGCTGATGAGCCTCATGGAGACCTTGAACGGCGTGCTGCACACCGGCCAGCAGTTCTCGTTCGACGCGGCGGTCGCGCACGACACCGAGATCGCGGCGCGCTTCACGGTCGCTTCCGCCTCACGCAGGCGCGGGGCGCTGATCACCGCCGTCGAGATCGAGTTAAGCAGCGACGGCAAGCGCATCGGCTCGGGCCGCGCCTCGCTGATGCTCGCGCCCGACGAGAGCGAGGTCGCGCAGTGAGTGCCGCTGGTGACGCGCCGACGGTCGAGCCCGTGACGAGGCTGATCGACCAGCAGCGTGTCAACCGTTATGCGTCTGCGGCCAACGACCCCAACCCGATGCACCTGGAGACGCCAGAGGCCAGCGCCGGCCAGTTCGGACGTCCAGTCGCACACGGCATGCTGGTGCTGGGCGTGCTCTCGGACGCGATATCCGCCGCCTTTGGCACTCGCTGGGCGGCGGGAGGCGAGCTAAAGGTGCGATGGCGATCGCCCGCGTTCCCCCCGGTCACCGTGACGGCGCGAGCCGCTCTGAAGAGTGTCACCGACGGCGTCGCTCTCTACGACGTCATCTGCGAGGACGAGTCGGGACAGGCGCTGCTCACGGGGACGGCCAGCGCACCGACCGCCTGAGCCGATCGCGCCGCTAGCCGATGCGCGTCACATTCGGCCCGAGGTTTCCGATCACCGTCACATCGCGATCCTCGATCGCTGCCGAGGCGTGGATCGAGTACGGCCCGACCTCGATCGTGACGGGGCCGTGGACCACGACATCGCCGTCGCTGAGCGTCTTGCCATCGACAATCGTGCCGTTCGTGCTCTTGAGATCGCGGATCACGATCGAGCCGTCCTTGCGCATCGAAAACTCGACGTGACGGCGTGAGACCTTCGGATGCGCCAGTTTGAGGTCACAACCGTCGTCCCGGCCCGCCACGATCTGGCCGCGGAAGGCGAACCCTGAACGCTCTTTGCCATCCTGCATCGTGACGACGAGTACGAGTTCGTCTATCGCGGTTCCCGTCCATCCCAGCACCATCGCCCGGAACGCAGCGATCGTAGGCGGTCGGACGGGCGTCCACATCAGGAAAGACACTGAATCGTCGCGGTGCCGCTCAGGGGCGGCGAGCGAGGCCCGCGACGTGGATAAAGGTGAAGAAGGCGTCCGGCTGTCGTGCCCACTCGCGCCACCCGGAGGCGATCTCCGCCAGTTCCTCGACGGTCGCAAGCCCATAGTCGATGGCCTGCCGGGCGAGCGCGGATTGCGTCAGCCGCTCCGCCCACGAATCGCCCCACTGCAGGATCGAGTCGCGATCGTCGAAGTGCCAGGTCCCGGTCGTCGTCTCGACCCTCTCGAAGCCCGCCTCGCGCAGCCACGAGGGGATGCGACGGCCGGCGTTGGCCTCGCCCCCGTTGCGGGTCGCGACCGCGTGGTAGAGCTCCAGCCAGCGCTCCATGCGCGGCTCACGAGGCCACCACACCATCGTCGCGTAGTCCGCATCGCGCACGGCGACGAGCCCGCCGGGCCGCAGCACCCTCCGTGCCTCGCGCAACGCGGCTACGGGGTCGGCGAGGTGCTGGAGCACCTGGTGCGCGTAGGCGGCGTCGAAGGTCGCATCGGCGAATGGCAAGTCGTAGACGCTGCCCTGCGTGAGCAGCGTGTTCGCGCTCTGCTGCTCCGCCACGTGATCACGCGCCAACGCGAGTACCTCATGCACGATGTCCAGCCCAACCACCGGCCCCGGCGCGACGGCGCGAGCGAGGCCAGTCGTGATCGTCCCCGGCCCGCAGCCGAAGTCCAGCAGCCGGTCACCGGCGTTCAGGCGCGGCAGCAGGAAGGCGGCAGCCTCCTCCGCCGTGCGGCGCTGATGCTGGCCGACCACGGAGGCGTGATGGCCGTGCGTGTACGTCTCGGCCGGGCGGCCGCCACCCTCCGTCACTCGACGCCGAGGCCACCAGAGAGGAACTGCTTCGTGACTTGAATGTGGCCGAAGTGAATGCCCATGTGGTCGAGACAGTGCAGCAGTGCGTGCTCCACCGTCATCACGTCCACGCCAAGGTTGGGGCGATAGGCGGGAACGCCGGTCGCACGGCCCAGCTCCTCGTCCGGCATCGCGTCGAGCACCTCGTGCATCTCGCCCAGCCACTTGTCGTAGTCGGCCTTCAACTCCTCGAAGCTGCCGGTCGCGACGAACTCAGCGTCACGGTCGCGTGGGATGTCGCGCCCGCCGGCGGCAACCAGCGTCCAGACGCGGCCGGACGCCTTGAGGTGGGTCGCGATCGCGAACAGCGAATTCGCCTCCGGCACATCGACGGGCTGGTTCAGCACCTCGTGGGAGACGTCGCTCAGCTCGCGCACGATATCGCCCGCCAGCAACTCGATCATCGTCGCCATGCGGTCAATGCTCTCGCCCATCGGTCGCCTCCTGTGAAACACGACAGGCTGCGCACATCACCGGCTACAGCCTCGCCCGGGAGTCATACCACGGGCCGTCGGCCGGCGTCCGTCCCTGCGCGACGACGCGGCGGTACGCCCCTCACGCGAACGGGGGTGGTGGCGATCTCCCGTGATCTGGCGCGGAGCGTGCGCGGTGCTATCATCCCGCCACGGACGCAGAACTGGGGAAGTCGGTGTGAATCCGGCGCTGTCCCGCAACTGTGAGTCCGCACCGCTTCAGCGGGGTGGGCGAGCCAGAATACCGGCCTGCGTCAGTGTCAGAGACCCGCGGGGACGGGCGACGGCACCTGACGGGCCTCTCGTCCCGCACAGGTTGCTCGCACCGACCCCTCGCCGATCGCGAGGGGTTCTTGGTGCCGTCGGGCGTCTCCGCACCAGCGTGCGGAGGTACACGTGACTCGACCATTCGACCGACTACGACGATTGGGACGCCTGAGCGTCCTGCTGACGCCACTGATCGCGATCGCCCTCGTAGGCGCCGCGTGCGCCAGCGAGGGCGACGCGACACCGGAAGCGACCGCCGCGGCGGCGACTGCGACTACGACCCCGAGTGGCCCGGCCGCGACGACGACCGCTGCACCACGGCCTGCAAACGTCTTCCCGTTGACGATCACCGACTCATCCGGGGCGGCGGTCAAGATCGCGGCAATCCCTGAACGCATCATCTCGTTCTCGCCCGCCGCGACGGAGATCCTGTTTGCGATCGGAGCCGGCGACCGTGTGGCGGGCACCGACGAATTCTCGGACTTCCCCGCCTCGGCGCTGGAACTCCCCAAGCTCGCCTACACGGCACCCGATCCGGAGGCTGCGCTCGCGCTCGACCCCGACCTGATCGTGATGGCGACGAACCAGCGAGAGTCGGTCCAGCAGTTCCGCGATCTGGGTATGACCGTGCTCTTTGTCGAAGAGGCGGACTCCGTGCAAGGCGTGCTGGAGAGCATCGCGCTCTTCGGCCGCATCACCGACAACGAGAGCGAGGCGACGGCGCTGGTCGAGCAGATGACGGCACAGATCGATGAGGTCACAGCCGTGGTCGCAGATATGGAAGACCGCCCGCTCGTCTTCTACGAGCTCTCGGCCGACCTCTACACCGTGGGCACGGACACCTTCATCGGCGGGATGATCACAGGCCTGAAGGCCCGCAACGTCGCCGCCGGCGCGGAGAGCAGCTTCCCGCAGCTCTCCTCCGAGGCCGTGATCGAGGCCGACCCCGCCGTGATCCTGCTCTCCGATGCGAAGTGGGGTGAGAGCGCGGAGACGGTCGGCGCACGGCCCGGGTGGTCCGCCATGGCCGCTGTGGTGAACGGGCGCATCCACCCGATCGACCCGGACATCGTCAACCGGCCGGGCCCTCGCATCGCCGAGGGGCTGCGGGCGATGGCCGAGGCGATCTACCCTGGCCGCTTCCAGTAGCGCCGCCAGTGGTCGAGGGGACGACGCAGTGACCGCGCCGGTGCTGGTGGTGCCGGGCGCTGCGTCGTCCGTCGGCAAGTCCGTGCTGGTGACCGCGCTCTGCCGCATCTACCGGCAGGACGGCGTGCGCGTCGCGCCGTTCAAGGCCCAGAACATGTCCAACAACGCGGACGTGACGGCCGATGGCCTGGAGATCGGGCGGGCGCAGTCGGAGCAGGCCGCCGCGGCCGGGCTGGCACCGACGGTCGAGATGAACCCCGTGCTGTTGAAGCCACAGGGCGATCGCACATCGCAGGTCGTGCTGGAAGGGAAGCCGGCCGGGCGCCTGCAGCGGACGAACTTCGGCACCGGCCGTCGCGAGTTCTGGCCTGCGGTCGAACGTGCCCTCGCGAGCCTGCGAGGAGACTACGACCTCGTCGTCGCAGAAGGCGCGGGCAGCCCCGCTGAGACGAACCTGCGCGCCGGCGACATCGTGAACATGAGCGTCGCGCTGCACACGGAGACCACGGTGCTGCTGGCCGGCGACATCGACCGCGGCGGCAAGTCGAGTAGTCGACACGCGGCAGATGAGACCGCGAGAATCCGCAGAGCGAACTGGTCGTCGACCCGGGACTGAGGAACGAATGCGCGCGATCGTCTGTCGAGGGTGGGGCGAACTCGAGTCGCTGCGGCTCGAAGAGCTGCCCTCACCGCCACTGCGGCCGCGGACGATACGCATTGGCGTCCGTGCCTGCGGGGCGAACTTCGCGGACGTACTGCTCACGCGAGGCGAGTACCAGGAGAAGCCGCCCTTCCCATTCTCGCCCGGCATGGAGGTCTCCGGCGTCGTGCTGGAGGTCGGCGAGGCCGGCATGCCCGGTGACAAACTAGACGGCTTCGAGGCCGGCGACCGCGTACTCGCCTTCCTCGATCACGGCGGCTACGCGGAAGAGGTGGTCGTCAACGTGGCCGACACGACGCGGCTGCCGGAGACAATGAGCTTCGCGGAGGCTGCGGGATTCCCCGTCGCCTACGGCACCTCCCACCTCGCACTGCGTCATCGCGCTGATCTGCGGCCGGGCGAGACGCTGCTGGTGCACGGCGCATCGGGCGGGGTCGGGCTGACGGCGGTGGAGATCGGCAAAGCGCTGGGCGCGACGGTGATCGCGACCGCGAGCACTGCCGGGAAGCTACAGATCGCCTCCGATCACGGCGCCGACCACCTGATCAACTACGCCACAGAGGACATCCGCGAGCGCGTGCTGGCGCTCACCGAGGGCGTGGACGTGGTCTACGACCCCGTGGGCGGCGACGCCTTCACCGCCTCGCTGCGCTGCATCAACCCCGGCGGCCGCATCCTGGTGATCGGCTTCGCGAGCGGCACGGTGCCGCAGATTCCCGCGAACCACCTGCTGGTGAAGGACGCCTCCGTGCTCGGCCTCAGCCTCGGACAGTTGCGACACCACCGCCCGGAGGTGGTGCACGAGGCGATGACCGAGGCGCTGAGCTGGTACGCGGAGGGCAAGTTGCGCCCGCTCGTCTCCGCGACGTTCGACCTCGCTGATGCGCCACAGGCGATGGCGCTGCTACGCGACCGCAAGGCGACGGGCAAGGTCGTCGTGCTCGTCGGCGACGGCGCTGAGGACGCGTAGCGAGGCATCCGAGGCGCGAACCAGCGCCCTCTCGCTCGGATTCCGGCTATCATCGCCCGGCCCTCATCCGACATGACCACGCGATGCAACGACTGGCTGCGATGTCCGACCACTTCGACCGCTTCCCCGCCCTGCGCGCGATGCAGGACGTGCCGATCTTCGGCGACCTCGGCTACGAGTTCACGGATGCCGGCGATGGCTGGGCGGAGATCATGTTCACCGCCTCCGACCGCAGCAAGAACCTCTACGACATCGTCCACGGCGGGGTCTGGCTCGTGGTCGCGGACTCGGCGATGGGCGGCGCGCTCGGCACCGTCGTCGACCCCTCGGAGCGGGTGATCACCGCGCAGTCGGAATTCCGATGGCTGCGCCCGCTCGATGGACCGACGATGCGCGCGCGGGCGCGCGTGCTGCGACGCGGACGCAGCCTCAGCCACTGCACCGTCGATCTCTTCGACGCCGGCGACAAACAGATCGGGCTCGGCAACGGCACCTACGTCGTGCTGCCGCCCGAGGAGGAGCAGGGCCAATGAGCGACGAAGGCGCGAAAGCGATCGCCAGCGAGACGATCGAGGCGGCGAGCGCGGCGTTGCGCAAACTCAGCCTCGACATCCACTCGCACCCCGAGCTCGCGTTCGAGGAGCACCACGCGCACGCCGCGCTGACCGATTTCCTCGAAGAGCGTGGCTTCGCGGTGGAACGCGGCGCATACGGCATGGAGACGGCGTTCAAGGCGGTCGCGGGCAGCGGCGGCCCGGCGATAGCGGTGATGTGCGAATACGATTCGCTGCCCGGCATCGGCCACGCCTGCGGCCACAACCTGATCGCCGTCTCCGGCGTCGCCGTCGCGCTCGGCCTGCAGGCGACGCTCGGCGAGGGCAACGGCACGGTCGTCGTGCTCGGCTCGCCCGCAGAAGAGGGCGGGGGCGGCAAGATTCGCATGATCGACGCGGGCGCGTTCGACGACATCGAGGCGGCGCTGATGCTGCACCCCGGCCCGCTGGGCGGTTCACTCTCCGGCGGCGCGCGACCATTGATGTCCGCGATCAGCAGCCTGGTCGTCGATTTCCACGGGCGCAACGCGCACGCCGCGGCCTCGCCGTGGGCCGGTCTCAACGCCCTCGATGCACTCGTCGCCGGGTACAGCGCGGTCGCGATGCTGCGCCAGCACATCCGGCCCGACCAGCGCATCCACGGCATCATCACGGAGGGCGGCAAGGCCCCCAATGTGGTGCCCGACCACACGCAGGCGCGCTTCATGATTCGCGCCCGCGACCGCGCCGCCGTCGATGAGCTGCGGGTGCGTGTGCTCGCCTGCTTCGAGGGCGCGGCGCAGTCCACCGGCTGCACCCTGGAGTACGAGTGGGGCGCGAGCGGCTACGACGACGTGCGCTCCAACGGCACGATGGCGGACGGCTATGTCGCGAACGCCGCCGCGCTTGGACAGGAAGTGCGATCGGAGCCGGCCGAGGCGTACGCGAGCACGGACATGGGCAACGTCAGCTACGTGGTGCCCTCGATCCATCCGATGTTCGGCATCCCGGCGGAGTTCGCGAACCACCACGCCGGGTTCACGGAGGCCGCCGCGACCGAGGAGGCGCATGAGCGCACGCTGATCGCGGCGAAGGCGCTCTGCCACACCGCGCTCGACCTCTACTCGGACGGCGAGACACTGGCGGCCACGAAGCGCGACTTCGCCGGCACCACCCTAGACTGAGGCGCACGATGAGCGACGAGCACCGCCCGACGCACATCAAACTCACCGATGAGCGCCGCGAGCGCGTGCTCAACGCGGCAACAAAGTTCTTCGCAGAGAACTTCGACGAAGAATTGAGCGAGTTCCGCCGCGAGGTGTTGCTCGATTTCTTCATCAAGGAACTGGGCGCGCCGGTCTACAACCAGGCGATCCAGGACGTGCGAGCGGCGATGCAGGAAAAGCTTCAGGACCTCGAAGGCGAGTTCCACGAACCCGAACCCGAGGTATAACCAGCAGATGAATCGAGGGACCAACATGGACCGACGAGCACTGGACGGCGTGAAAGTCGTCGACATCACGCAGCTAATCGCCGGGCCGCTCTGTGGGCGCATGCTCGCCGACCTAGGTGCGGAGATCATCAAGATCGACCGCCTGCCGTCGCCCAACGGCGTTCCCGTTCGCTCCGCCAGCGCAGGACCTGCGCTCAACCTCGGCAAACGCTCTATCGCGATCGACCTCAACAGCGAGCAGGGCAGCGCGGTCGCACGCGACCTGATCGCCCGCGCAGACGTGGTGATCGAAAATTTCCGGCCCGGCGTACTCGACCGGCTGGGGCTCGGCTACGAGCAGCTCTCGGCGGACCATCCGGAGCTGATCTTCACCTCGATCTCCGGCTTCGGGCAGGAAGGTTCGCAGGCCGACCGCCGCGCCTTCGGTTCGACCGGGCACGCGGAGGCGGGGCTGCTGTGGCTGCAGCAGCGCGCGCTCGGCAGCGACGCCCCGTTCGCCCCCGGGCTCACCGTCGCCGACATCGTCACCGGCATGAACGCGTGCTCCGGCGTGCTGGCGGCGCTCTACGACCGCGAGCAGACCGGCCGAGGCCAGCAGGTCGATGTCGCCCTCGTTGAGTCGCAGCTCGCGATGCTGTTCGAAGCGGCCGGTCCGGCGCTCAACGGCGGCGCTGGCGAGAACTGGCGTCCGTTCCGCCACCCGATCTTCAAGGCGAAAGACGGCTTCATCTGCATCAACCCAGGGCCCAGCGTCTGGGGGCCGATCGCGACGGGACTCGGCCACCCGGGCGCGCCGCCGCCAAGTGGGATGGCCGATTTCCACGAGCGCGTCTCCGAGTGGGCGGGCGAGTTGACGCTCGAGCAGCTCGAACACGACATGGACGCTGCGGGCGCGCCGTTCGGCATCGTGCGCTCGCTGGAGGACGCGGTTGAACAGCCGTACTTCAAGAAGCGCGGGACGATCGCCGAGTTGCCCGACCCGATCGACGGCACCATGCGCGCCATCTCCTCGCCGATTCACCTCAGCGAGGCGGCGACGACCCCGGCGGGCCCTGCCCCGCTGGCCGGCGAACAGACACGCGCGATCCTCAGCGAAGAACTCGGCTACTCCGCCGAGCAAGTCGATGCGTTGCTCGCGGGCGGCGCGCTGGTGGAACAGGTGGCGCCATGACCAACGCAGGCGAACGCGGCGACACGTACCTCGAACGCCACGGTTCGCGTGGGGAGATCGTTTTCAATCGCCCGCACCGCCGCAACGCGCTCTCCGGCCCGCTGGTCGAGATCGCACACCGGGGCATCGACGAGTTCGTCGCCGACGACGCGATCGACGTGATCCTGCTGCGTGGCGAAGGCGCCACGTTCTGCGCGGGCGCGGACATCAAGGCGCAGCGCGAAAACCCTCGGCCGGCGTGGATGGAGGGCTTTGGCGATCGCTGGGCGGAGCTGCACGGCGCACTCTACGATTGCCCAAAGCCGATCATCGGCGCTGTCGAGGGCTTCGCCGTCGGTGGTGGTGCGGCGCTCGCCCTCGCCTGCGACGTGATGTTCGTCGGCGTCAGCACGCAGTTACAGCTGATCGAGGTCTCCATTGGGATGCCGGCTCCGGTGAACCTCGCCTGGCTCGACATCAAGTACCGCGGCATCGCCCCCGAGCTGGTGCTGAGCGCGGACCGCTACTCGGGACCTGAGCTCGTGGAGCGCGGCCTCGCTGCTCGTGTGGTCGCCGACGACGCCGTGCTGGGCGAAGCCCGTGCCTACGCGGATCACCTCGGCGCGCACCCCCGTCGAGGGCTGGTCGCGGCGAAGGCGACGATGCGAGCGCTCGATGGCATCGAGAACTTTGGCGACCGCGTGAAAATGGCGCAGGCGGCATGGAGCGCCGACTCAGGCCAGGCGATCTAGAGGCCGACGGCCATCAGATGTTGGAGCGCGACTGACCGCCATCGACGTTGATCGTCGCGCCGAGCAGCCACGAGGCGCGCGGCGAGACGACGAAGGCGACGACTGCCGCGACCTCCTCCGGCTTGCCGAAGCGCCCGGCGGCGATGTTCGCGTCGATGAAGGCTGCCATCCCCTCCGGGTCATCCTCGAGGCGCTGGCCCCATGACCCACCGGGAAAGGCGATCGAACCCGGCGCGATCGTGTTCACGCGGATGCCCTGCTTCGCCCAGTCGAGCGCGTAGACCTTCGCCATCGCGAGCTGCGCGGACTTCGTCGCGTTGTATTGCGGCGAACCACCCGATTCGCGGCCGAAGATCGAGGAGACATTGACCACCGCCCCGCCGCCGTCGGCCTGCACGAGATATGGCTTCGCCAGCTCCATGAGGCGCACCGAGGCGAGCGTGTTCAGTTCGAACGAGTCGCGCCATACAGCATCGAGGTCGTCGCCACGCACCGACGCGCCCGCGTTGTTGACGAGGATGTCGATGCCGCCGAAACGCTCCGCCGCCGCCTCGATCAGCCGCTCGCAGTCCGTCGTCGAGGTGACATCGGCGACGACGGTGAGCACGTCACCACCAGCCTCGCTGATGCGCTTTGCGGCTGCGGCCAGCCCGTCCTCGTTACGCGCGCAGATCGTGAGGTTCGCGCGCTCGGCTGCCAGCGCCTCGGCGATCGAGAGTCCAATACCGCGGCTGCCGCCGGTGATGATCGCCGACCGTCCTTCGAGACCCAGGTCCATGCGCACACTCCCCTGCGATGCGATGGTGCGACTTGGCGCGTCTCGCTGCCGCGAATGATAGCGGTGGGTATTCTAGCGGCGAACGTCGTAGGGATGCATGAGCGGTTCGACGCCATCGGGCTGGGCGAGCAGCGACCGCTTCTTCTACGGCTGGGTGATCGTCGTCGTTGGCGCGCTGATCGCCTTCAGCAGCGGTCCCGGGCAGTCGTTCGTTTTCTCGATCTTCATCGACTCGATCATGGAAGAGACCGGCTTCTCTCGTTCGACGATCTCCGGCCTCTGCATGTTGAGCACCGGATTGAGCGCTGCGCTGGTGGCAATCGTCAGCCGCATGGCCGATCGCGTTGGCCGGCGCATCATGGTCGTGATCGTCGGCGTCGGATTCGCCGGGGCCTGCTTCCGCATGGCCTCCGCGGCGGGTGTCGTGGCGTTCTACCTCTCATTCGCAAGCTTGCGAGCGCTCGGTCAGGGCGCGCTCACGATCAACGCGACGTTGCTGGTGAACCAGTGGTTCGTCGTGCGGCGCGGTCGCGCGATCGCGCTGGGCTATCCGCTCTCCAACGCTATCCTGCCGCCGCTCTCACGCTTTCTAATCGACGAGTTCGGATGGCGCGAGGCATACGGCACGCTCGGCGTGATCGTGCTGCTGCTGGTCGTGCCGGCAGCGCTGATCTTCGTGCGCAATCGACCGGAGGATGTTGGCCTCTACCCGGACGGCTACTCGCAGCCTCCCGAGATAGAGCGAACGCTCACGAGCACAGACCCCCACGACGACCAGCGTCGGGTGCTCTCATCGCCGTCGTTCTGGCTGCTCGCGCTCCCGCTGGCGACACCGGGCCTTGTCACGACCACGTTGATCTTCCCCCAGACATCGATCTTCGAAGAGCGAGGGCTGAGCGCCACGATCGCCGCGACCGTCTTCATCGTCTTCGCGATCGCGTCCGCGCCGACCTCGATGGTCGCCGGGTTCGTCGTCGAGCGTACGGGCCCGAAGCGGCTCTTCATCTTCTCGATGGTGGCGCTGCTGGTGGTGCTAGCGATGTCGATGGTCGTGACATCGCCCTGGATCGCGGTGATCAACGTCGCGACGATGGGCGTCGCGAGCGGCTCGCAGCGCATCGTGCACGGCGTGACGTGGGCGTACTACTACGGTCGCGTTGGCCTCGGACGCGTGCATGGCTCGGCGATGATGGTGACGATCACCGGCGCCGCGATCGGCCCCTTCCCGCTCGCACTCTTCCATGACCTCACCGGCGACTACAACGCCGGGATCATCGCGATGGCGCTACTGCCGGTGCTGTCGATCGCGGCGGTCGTGTTCGGACACCCCGAGCGGGTGCTGGAGAAGGTGAACGACCCGCGACCCGTGTGATCTCGGTCGCCCATGGTTCTTGACGGCTCTGGCGCTGATTCGTACGTTCGCGCGACAGACGTGAGGCACCCACGGGTGTAACGGGTCCCCCGGACGCAGGAAAAGGAACTGACAAATGGCACCAGAAGTGAACAAGAACGGACTACTCGCGGGCAAGGTCGCGGTCGTGACCGGCGCATCGCGCGGCATCGGCGAGTCGATCGCGATCCGCTACGCGATGGAGGGCGCGAAGGTCGTCGTCTCCGCGCGCACGCTGGACGAGGGTGATCACCCGCTGCCCGGCAGCATCAACGGCGTCGTCGCACTGATCAACGACGCGGGCGGCGAGGCGCTGGCCGTGCAGTGCAACCTGGCGAACAGCGACGAGCGCGAGAGCCTGATCGAGCAGACGGAGGCCGCCTTCGGTCCCGTCGACATCCTCGTCAACAACGCGGCGATCACCTACTTCATCCCGCTGGAGGCGTTCCCTGAGAAGCGCGAGAAGCTGATGTTCGAGGTGCAGGTCTTCGCCTCCGTTCACCTCTCGCAGCTCGTGCTGCCGGGGATGAAGGAGAAGGGCGCGGGCGCGATTCTGAACATCTCCTCGCACGCCGCGCTGCACCCCGCTTTGCCCTCGGACGGCGGCGAGGGTGGTGGCGGCACGGTCTACGGCATGTGCAAGGCAGCGGTGGAACGCTTCTCGACCGGCCTCGCGGCCGAGACGCACGCGGCAGGGATCAGCGTGAACGCGATCTCGCCGGGCCTCGTTGCCACGCCGGGCGTGCTGCTGCACGGACTGGTCACCGAGAAGAACAAGGACTCGGTGACCCCGGTCGAGAACATGGCGGAGGCCTGCCTGCGCCTCTGCCACAGCGACCCGGAGCCGATCAGCGGCCGCATCACCTACGCAGCCGACATGATCGAGGAGTACAAGCTCGAGGTCGCGGAGCTGCTCGCGTAGCGAACGTTTCCAGACGGCCACGACAGAGGGCCCTGCCGGTTTGGCGGGGCCCTCGTTGATCTCGCACTGGCGCCTAGTTGCGGCGGCGGAACCGCCCGTAGAGGTAGGGGCGCGGATCGCCCCACGGCTGGTGATACGTGTGGTCGAGCCACTCGACGAGTTCGAAGTCGTCGCCCACGAGTGTCTGACAGGAATCACGATCGTAGTTGCAGACCGGCAGCCCGTTACACATCTCCGCGCCACCGACGGCGAAGGCGGCGATCACGGCGTATCCGCCGGGCACGACGGCCGTGCGCAGCGCCTCGGCGTAGCTCGCTCTCTCGTCCTCGTCGAGCAGGAAGTGCAAGAGCGCGCGGTCGTGCCAGAGGTCGACCGGCCCGATTTCGTCCGCGACCGTCGGGTCGGTGATGTCGGCGTTGATATAGCGCACCTGGTCCGCGCGCTCCGAGTCGAGTTGCTCACGGAGCACCTTCAGCGCCTGCGCACTGATGTCCAGTACGCCCAGCGATTCGTAGCCGCGGTCGAGCAGCTGGTCGACGAGCAGGGTCGCGCCCGCACCGACATCGATGATGCGCGCGTCCTCGCTCAGTTCGCAGCGATCGATCAGGGCAAGCGACGGCTCCGGATCCGGCTCGTACCACCCGAGTTGTTCGAGTGACTTTTCCTCGTATGTACGATCCCAGTGCTGCTGCATGATCGCCTCCGCAGGCGCCGCGAATCTCGCAGCCACCGACCACGGTACAGCAGGCGCGATCTTCTCGCCCTCGGCAATACCGCGCTGAGCCCGACGCAAACCGCTATATTCCCAGCGAACCGAGGGGTACCCGAAGGAGCAGCCGATGCCAGCGCTCGAACAGATGCGAGTCCTCGACATGACCCAGTACGAGGCGGGTACGTCCTGCACGCAGGCGCTCGGCTGGCTGGGTGCCGACGTCGTGAAGGTGGAACGGCCCGGAGTCGGCGACCCGGGACGCGGTGTGGCGCGCGGAACCGACAACTCGCCGTACTTCCTCAACTGGAACTCGAACAAGCGCAGCATCGCGCTGGACCTCCAGCAGGCGGAAGGGCGCGAGCTCTTCCTCAAGCTCGTGCCGCACTACGACGTCTTCGTGGAGAACTACGGTCCCGGCGTCGTCGAGAAGTTGGACATCGGGTACGACGTACTGAAGGCGATCAACCCGAGCATCATCTACGCGCGCCTCAAGGGGTTCGGCACCACCGGGCCGTACTCCGGCTTCAAGAGCTTCGACCCGATCGCGCAGGCTGCGGGCGGGGCCCTCTCCGTCACCGGCCAGCCCGACGGCCCCCCGACCCGCCCCGGCATCACCGTCGGCGACGCGGGCACGGGCCTCCAGCTCGCACTCTCGATCACCGCGGCCTTCGTGCAGAAGTTGCAGACTGGCGAGGGCCAGGAGATCGAGATCTCGATGCAGGAGGCGATGACCTTCTTCATGCGCACGGTCGTCGCTAACGGTTCCGAAGCCGGGACGAAGGTGGCGGGACGCGGCGGCAACCGCATCGGGCCGCCGACCGACCTCTACCCATGCAAGCCCGGCGGGCCGAACGACTTCGTCTTCATCATGGTGGTCACGAGCCGGATGTGGGACACGCTCTGCGCCGCGATCGACCGCCTGGACCTGCTCGCCGACCCCCGCTTCGAGACCGGGCCCACGCGACGCGAGCACGGCGACGAGTTGCTGGCCGAGATCTCTAAGTGGACGATCAAGCGCACGAAGTACGAGGCGATGAAGGAGCTGGGCGACGCCGGCGTGCCGATCAGCGCCGTCCTCGACACCACCGACCTCTTCAACGACCCGCACCTCACCTCGCGAGACTTCATTCAGACCGTGGAGCATGCCGCCGAGGGCCCGATCGACCTGATGCGCTGGCCGCCGTTGATGTCCGGCAACAAGGTGCCGCTGCTCGCGGCACCGCTACTGGGGCAGCACAGCGCAGAGGTGCTCGCCGCCGACCTCGGCATGGGTGACGGCGAACTCGATGCGCTCAGGGCCGCGGGCGTGATCGCCTAGCGGCTCGCTCCCCTGGTGTCCGTGACTGCTACGTGTCGGTGAACTTCGGCCGGCGCTTCTCCGAGAACGCGAGCGGGCCCTCGATCGAGTCGTTCATGCCGGCGAGGTTTTGCTCCAGCGCACCGCCGTACGCCTGCCCCTCCAGCGCGTTCATGTAGTAGCCGCGGTAGATCGCCTGCTTCATGTTGCGCACACCGCGAGGCGCCATATCGGTCGCCCGGCGCGCGTAGTCCATCGCGGTGTCCATCAGCTGGTCGTCGGGCACGACCTTCTGCGCCCAGCCGATCTCGTAGCAGCGCTGCGCGTCGTACTGGGTGTCGCCCCAGAGGATCAGCTCCAGCGCGGAGCCGAGCCCCATCTGGCGCGTGATCGGTGCCATCCAGCCCGCGCCGCCCATGTTCCAGCGAGTTTCAGCGATGCCGACGCGCGCGCTCTGCGCCATCAGCCGGATGTCGCACTGCATCGCGTAGCTGAAGCCGCCGGCGATCGCGAAGCCGTTGATCGCCGCGATGGTCGGCTTCCAGAGACCGAGCGTCTCCGAGAGCGGTACCCAGTTCTTTCCCCGCCCGGCCGCCCGAGTGCCGCTCGCTCGCTCCTCCTGTCGCGCCTCGGCGGTGGCGATCAGGTCTGCGCCCGCACAGAACGCCTTACCGCCCGCGCCGGTGAGGATCGCGACGCGCGCGTCCGGGTCGTCGCGGTACTCCACCCAGGCGTCGTACATCGCCTCGCTGAGGCCATCGCCGATCGAGTTCAGGCGGTGCGGCCGGTTCAGCGTGATCACGAAGATCTGGCCGTCCTCGTGACGGTCGATCTTCACCACCGGGCCAAAGGTCTCCTGCGGAGTGTCGCGGTTGTGCTTGTCCGGGTCGTAGGTCTCGAAAGAGGTCATCGTCTCGCTCCTCGCTGCGCGCCCGTTGTACACGATCGGCGTGAACGGCGAGGCCGCGAGGCTCGCACTCAGTTGATCACTTCGCCCGCGAGCAACTCCACATAGTCGTCGTCGGAGACGCCGAGCAGGCCCTTGAAGACCGCTTCGTTGTGCTCGCCGAGCGTGGGTGGGCGCTTCAGCGGAGGCGTCTGCCCATCAATCCGCGAGGGCTGGCGGTGAATCGTGTGCACGAACTCACCGCTGATGTCCTCCACGTCCTCGAAGTGCCGCTCGCGCATGTGCGGGTCGCGCGTGATCAGGTCTTCGACGTTCGAGACAACCGAGGCGATCACGCCCGCCGCCTGCAGCTCGTGCATCGCTGCCCACGCCTCGCGCTGGCTCGTCCAGCCCTCGATCAGCGCGTCGAGTGCGTCCTCGTTCGCCTTGCGGGCGTCATGCGTGGCGAAGCGCGGGTCGGTCGCCAGGTCGGGGGCATCGACGGCCGCACAGAGCCCTCGCCAGTCATCGTCGCCACGGACCGCGATCGCCAGCCAGCGGTCGTCGCCCGCGCAGCGATAGGCGCCGTGCGGGCAGTAGTCGCGCGCTCGGTTGCCGGGCGGAGGCGGCACCTCGCCGGTCGCGGAGTGCTCGATCACGCCGGTGCCGAGCAGCCCGACGGTGGCCTGCGCCTGCGCGATGTCGATGAACTGCCCCTCGCCGGTGCGGTCGCGGTGGTGCAGCGCCGCCATCAACGCACTGACAGCGGCGTATGGCGTCGAGAAGTCAGAGTAGCGCGGGCCCATGCCGACCGGCTCGCGGCCGGGGAACCCCATGTTCGTATTCAGTCCGCCGTAGGCGATCACGCCGCCGCCGAACGCCCCGTAGGAGCGGTACGGGCCGGTCGTGCCCATCACGGGCATCGTCAGCATGATGATGTCCGGCTTCACCTGTACGAGGTCGTCGTAGCCGAGCCCCCAGCGATCCATGCGCTCGCCCGTGAAGTTGTTCGTGACGATGTCGGAGTTGCGCACCAGCTCCTTCGCAAGTTCGATCCCGCGCGAGTCGCTCAGGTTGAGTGTGATCGACTGCTTGTTGGTGTTGCAGTCGGCGAAGACGGCATTGGCACTCGCCCCCGATGCGCCCGGCGGCCAGATCCCCGTCTGGCGAATCTGATCGGGACGGGCAGCGGTCTCGATCTTGATCACCTCAGCGCCGTAGTCGGCCAGTACGCGGGAGGTGGCCGGGCCCGCGATCAACCAGAAGAAGTCGGTCACGCGGATGCCTTCGAGGGGGCGCCAGGGGTCGCTCACACCACACCTCCCGCCCGCAGGCTCGCCAGTTCGTCGCCATCACCAAACAGCTCACCGAACACCTCGTCGTTGTGCTCGCCGAGTCGCGGGGCACGACGCGGCACCCCGGCCGGCGTAGCGCTGAGCGCGTAGGCGACGCCGGTGTCGCGGAGGGTCTGTCCGTTCGGCCCCTCGAACTCCTCGAAGTAGTCGCGGACTCGCAACTGCTCGTCGCCGGCAATCTCGTCGACGGTGCTGATGCGCATCAGCAGCAGGCGGCGGCGCTGACCTTCGTGCCAGAAATCGTCACGGTCGTAGCGCGAGGCGAGCGAGGCCATCACCTCCGTCAGCTCGGCCACGTGCTCAAGCCGGTGAGACGGGTCGCGCCACCCGTCGCCCTCGAAGGCGGCAGCCATCCGGTGTTCGCGCAGCCAGACGACGAACTCCTCCCAGCGATACGGTGGGACGACGAAGCTGATCCACAGCCCATCGGCGCACTGGAAGATATCGCGCCCACCTCGCAGGTTCGACAGGCCACGGCGTACGTTGACGTTGCCGTGCCAAGTGTACGCATTGGCGCTTGCATGCTGCAGCGTCGACATCGAGGCTGCCTCCTGGATCGAAATGTCGATGCGGTGCGCCCCACCGCCGTCCCGGCCACGCCCGGCCAGGGCGATCAGCGTCGTCGAGGCCGCGACCAGCGAGGCCATCTGGTACGACTGCTCCGCGCCCGGCTGGTTTGGCGGGTCGTCGGGGAAGCCGTTCAGCCACATCAGCCCGCTTGAAGCGACACCGATCAAGTCGTTGCCCCGGTAGTCCCGCATCGGCCCGTCCTGCCCGAACGGCGTGATCGTCGTGTACAGCAGGTTCGGATTGGTCGTGCTCAGTGCCGCGAAGCCCAGATCGAGCGAATCCATCTCACCCGGCGAGGCGGTTTCGATCAGCACATCGGCAACCGCGACCATGCGGCGAAAGAGCGCCGCCCCCTGTGGTGAGCGGATATCGAGCGTAACGCCACGCTTCCCCGCGTTGAAGTGCTGGTGGTAGAGGCTGCGCTCCGCCTCATTGACGCCATCGAGGTGGGGCAGGCGCGAGCGCACGCCGTCGCCGCCCGGCGGTTCGATGCGGATCACATCGGCACCAAGTTCCGCGAGGATGCGGCCGGCGTAAACGCCACTCTCGTCCGCGAGGTCGAGCACGCGGACGTCCACGAGCGGACCGGTGGACGGCGGTGACGTGGTCACGGCAGCGCGAAGCAGTTGGAGCTATCGACGTCGATCGAGTGGCTGGCGCTCGCGACCACGACACAGAGGCGCTCGGCCGCTGCGGGCTTGCCCGCGACGGTCTGCCCGGTGAACGGACTCGGGTCGCCGTAGACCACCTACGGGCCCGCCGCCGTCAGCGTCGCCGCGCCCGTCTGGCGTGCGATGCCAAAATCGAGCACCTGCGCGGAGTCGTCCGGCCCGATCATCACGTTGTCGGGCTTGATGTCGCGATGGACGACGCCTCGCGCCTCCGCTTTCTCGAGCGCGCGGGCGATCTGCGCGGCGATCGCGAAGGCGGTGGCCGGCGCCAGCGGGCCTCGCTCCAGCCGCTCCCGCAGCGACTCGCCCGCGGCGAACTTCATCACGAGGAAGTAGCGGTCGTCCTCGATGCCGTAGTCGAGCAGATGCACGGTATACGGGGAGCGCAGCAGCGCGGCGACGTGTGCCTCCCGCTGGAAACGCTCGCGGTACGAGTCGTCCGCTTCAAGGTGTTCGTGCAGCAACTTGAGCGCAACGGTGATCTCGTTGCGGGTGTCGATCGCCTCATAGACCGTGCCCATGCCGCCCCGACCGAGCACGCGGCCGAGGCGGTAGTACGAGATCTGTCGAGGGGTGCCGCCCTCTGTTGATGAGGTCATTGGATGCTCAGCGCCATGGGGCGCAGCGTACCGGAACGCCGCTGCCGGGCGCTATCAGAACTTGCGACAGCGAGCCTACACTTGCCGGGTGACCGCACTGCTGAGCGCCCGCAACCTCTCGAAGCACTACGGCTCCGTGCATGCCCTCGATGGGGTCAGCTTCGACATCGAGGAGGGGATCACCGGCCTGCTGGGCGCGAACGGCGCCGGCAAGAGTACCACGCTGAAACTCTTTCTCGGACTGCTGCAGCCAGACTCCGGCAGCGCCGACTTCCTGGCCGTCGATGGGGATGACCCGGTGATGGCGCGGCAGCGTATCGGCTACATGCCGGAGCATGACTGCCTGCCCGACTCCCCGCCGGCTGCGGAGTTCCTCACACACATGGCGGAGGTGAGCGGGCTGCCGCGCGTCGCTGCGCGGGTGAGGGCAACCGATGCACTGCGGCACGTCGGCCTCTTTGAGGAGCGATACCGCCCGATCGGCACCTACAGCACCGGCATGAAGCAGCGCGTGAAGCTGGCGCAGGCGCTGGTTCACGACCCGGTCGTGATCCTGCTCGATGAGCCGACGGCTGGACTTGATCCAATGGGCCGTCAGGAGATGCTCGACCTGATCCGCAGCACCGGACGCGACTTCGGCATCAGCATGGTGCTCTCATCGCACCTGATGGGTGACGTCGAGCGCACCTGCGAGCGCGTGATCGTGCTCGATGGCGGCACGGTGATGCGCACCGGCCCGGTCACCGGGTTCCTGGAAGAGACTGAGACGCTCGTGATCGAGGTCTCCGAGGGCGAGCAGGCGCTAGTCGATGCGCTCGCCGCTCGCGGGCTCACGACCACGCTCGTCGGACGCAGCCTGACCCTCGAAGGCGCGAGCGGCGACGACTACGACACGGTGCGCAATGCGGTGGTTGATTCGGGCGCGCTACTGTACCGGCTCGCCCCAGAACGCCACTCGCTGACCGAGATCTTCGAGCGCCCGCGCGACGACGAAGGCGACGCGTGACTCAGTCACCGGGAGAAGCAGTAGCGGCCGACGCAGGCGAGGTTTTTGACCTCGGCTATCAGGGCTACGAGGGCGAACGCCACGGCCGCTGGCAGGCTCGGCGGGCGATCTGGCGCGATGGCGTCCGCACGACGCTGGGACTCGGTCGGGGCATCGCGAAGAAGGTCGCCCCGGTCGTCTTCATCGGGCTGATGTGGCTACCGGCCGTGATCGTGATTGTGATCACCGGATTCGTCTCCACCTTTGGCGGCGACACTACGGACATCGAGGGCCCGACCTTCGCCGAGTACTACGACTGGGCGTTCATCTTTGCGCTGCTGTTCTCCGCAGTGGTTGCACCGGAGTTGCTCTGTCCGGACCGCGCGCAGGACGTACTCACGCTCTACCTCGTGCGTCCGGTCACCTCCACGGACTACGTCGCAGCGCGCTGGCTCGCGTTCCTGACCGTGATGGCGTTCGCACTCTGGTTCCCGGAACTGCTGATCTTCGGATGGAACGCACTCTCCGCGCGTGACCCCGTCGATTGGCTGAGCGACAACTGGGACGAAGTACCGCGCTTCCTCGCGGCCGGCGGCCTACTCGCGATCTTCTTCACGACGCTGGCGTTGACGGCCTCCGCGTTCACGACGCGGCGGCCGTATGCTGCGATCGCGACGATCGCGATCGTGGCGATTAGCGCCGCCGTCGGCAGCATCGGTGCCGACGCCTTCTCCGGCAACGTTGGCGAGTGGTCGACGCTGATCAACCTGATCCTCGTCCCGCTCTCCGTCAGCGACTGGATCTTTGACGTGCAGGGCGAAGGACCGCTCGCCGATCGCGTGTACATCATCTGGCTCACGGCGCTGATCTCCGGGGTGGGCGCGCTGCTGTGGTCGCGCTACCGGAGTCTCGGCCGGTGAGCTCCGATGCGACTACGGTGACCCCGACGATCAGGGTCGACCGCGTCTCACGATGGTTCGGCAGCATGGTCGCCGTGAACGATGTCTCCTTCAACATCACCCCCGGCATCACCGCGCTGCTCGGCCCGAACGGCGCGGGCAAGACTACCCTGTTGCACATGATCGCGGGCCTGGCCGACCCGTCCGACGGCGATCTGACGGTGTTGGGCGAAGCCGTACGGCGGAACCCCGCGATCTTCAGCCGCATCGGCGTGATGTCCGAGCACGAGTCGGTGTACGGCTTCCTCACCGGTCGCGAGTTCGTAGAACTGAACGCCCGCCTGCATGGCGTCGACAACATCGCCACGGCAGTTGCCGATGCGATCGCGCTCGTTGACCTGACTACCGACCAGCATCGCCGCCTGGGCGGGTACTCTCGCGGAATGCGTCAGCGCATACGGCTGGCGGCAACGCTGGTGCACTCGCCGGACGTGCTGCTGCTCGACGAACCACTCTCGGGCACGGATCCCCCACAGCGGCTGCGCTTCATGGAAGTGATGCGCGAGATCGCCGCCCAGGGACGCACGATCGTGATCTCCTCGCACATCCTGGAGGAGGTCGAGACGCTTGCCGACCGCATCATCCTGCTAACGGCGGGCAAGGTCGCGGCGACGGGCGAGTACCGTGCCATCCGACAGAAGCTGAACGAACGGCCCTACCTCATCCGCGTCGAGACCGACGAGCCTCGCGTGCTTGGCGCAGGGCTGATGGCGATCAGTGCGGTGGCGTCCGTCGAGATCGACGAGGACGGCCGCCTGCTCGTGCGTAGCCGCGAGGTCACCGAGTTACAGCGTGCACTGCCCCGCGTGGCGCGAGACAAAGGCGTGCGTGTGCTGCGGGTCGAACCACTCGATGACTCGCTGGAGAGCGTCTTCGAGTACCTGGCGCAGCAGCAGTAGAAGGCGCGCGAATGAGAACGGTGCTCGCCCTCTCGATCCGTCAGCTCGCCGGAGGTAGGCGAATCTGGCTGATGCTGATACTGGCAGCGATCCCGCTCGTGATCGCGCTGATCTTCTCATCCGTGGAGTCAGATGCGACCGCGGCGGAATTCAGCGACGGGCTGACGAATCACCTGATCGCCTCCACGATCCTGCCGCTCGTGATGCTGGTGCTGGCGACGGCGGCATTCGGCAACGAGCTGGAAGATCGCACGCTCTCGTACCTGGTGCTGAAGCCGATCGCACGCTGGCGAATCGTGGTGCCGAAGCTGTTCGCATCGCTGTTTGTCGGCGGACTGCCGGTCATCCTCAGCGGCTGGGTGGCGACGCTGATCATCACCGATGGCGACCCCGGTCACGCGGCGACCACCGCCGTGGCATTGCTGGTGGGCTCAATCGCCTACGCGGCGCTCTTCACCTGGGCTGGACTGGCCGTGCGCCACGCGCTGCCGTTTGGCGTGGCATACATCTTCGTCTGGGAAGCGGCGCTCTCCAGCTTCCTCGGCGGCACACGCTTCCTCTCGGTGCGCCAGTACACGCTCGCGATCGTTCACGGTTTCGACGAGAACCGGCTGCGCGACGTCTCCGTTGAACTGGGGCTGGCGGAGGGGCTGAGCGGCGCGGCTGTAGTAGCCGTGCTGTTCACCGCACTCGCCACGCGCCGGCTCGGCCGGATGGACATCCCCTAACTCGCCCCGGACTGCGCAAAGCTCGCTGTTCTCTGGCGTCGCTGTCGTTATGATGGCCGCCGACGCGGCCCGAGCAGGAGACACCGATGATCTACAAGCCGAAGCGGATGAAGTTCGGAATCTTCCTCGCTCCCTTCCACCGCCTGGGTGAGAACCCGAACCTGGCGATCGACCGCGACATTGAACTGATCGTGGACCTCGACCGGCTGGGCTTCGACGAGGCATGGATCGGCGAGCACCACAGTGCCGGCTGGGAGCTGATCGCCGACCCGACGCTGGTGATCATGGCGGCGGCTCAGCGCACACGCTCGATCATGCTCGGCACCGGCGTCACCAGCCTGCCGTACCACCACCCGCTGATGGTCGCGGGCCGCATGGTGCAGTTGGACAACATGACGCGCGGTCGCGCGATGCTCGGCGCTGGCCCGGGTGCGCTCAGTTCCGACGCCTACATGATGGGCATCGACGCCGTCACCCAGCGCGAGCGCATGAATCAGTCGCTTGAGGCGATCGTCGCGCTGCTGGAGGGCGACGAACCGGTCACGATGGAGACCGACTGGTTCACGCTGCGCGACGCCCGCCTGCAGATGCCGAACTACACACAGCCGCACCTCCCGATCGCCGTCGCGCACTCGTTCTCGCCGGCGGGTCCCCGCGCGGCCGGCAAGTTCGGCATCGGCATGCTCTCGGTCGCGACCTCCCAGCCCGGCGGCATGATCTCGATGCAAGAGGCGTGGGGGTGGGCGGAAGAGGCCGCGAAGGAGTCCGGTCGCGCGGTCAGCCGCGAGGACTGGCGCATCGTGATCCCGTTCCACCTCGCCGAGTCAAAGCAGGAGGCGATGGACGGCGCCCGCGACGGCGCTCTCGCGTACAACCATGACTACTTCGGCGAGACGCTGGGCCGCCCAGCCGGGCCCGACGACGAGAAGCTGGAGGCGATCGTCGGGCGCGGCGGCGCGATCGTCGGCACCCCCGACGACGCGATCGCGGCGATTGAGGCGATCCAGGAGATCTCCGGCGGCTTCGGCGGCGTGATGGGGCTCGCCCACGAATGGGCCAACGGCGAAGACACGAAGCGCAGCTACGAGCTGTGGGCGCGATACGTTGCGCCGTGCTTCCAGGGCATGATCGAGCCGGTCGAGGCCAGTCGGGAGTGGGTCGCAGGGCACCGCAAGGACATCTTCGGTCCTCGCACGGCTGCAATCACGAAGGCATTCGAGGACGGCGGCCGCGAGCTTCCGGACGCGATGCGCAAGCAGCTCGAGGAGCGCGCGAAGACCGAGCGCTAACTCGCTCTGACCGCCCATGGTTGATTCCTATCTAGAGGAACTGCGCTCGATCCTCGCTCTCTTCGAGGCGGATCAGCGATCGCCGTCGACGATCGAGTGCAAGCACTTCTTCTCGGGTGCTGCGGCCTACGCAGACGGTCGCATCTTCATCAGCCTCACCCCTGCTGGCCTCGCGCTGAAGTTGGTCGCGGCAGGGCGTGACGCCACTGCGCTACTTCCCGAAAGCGCCGGTGAAGAAGGACTACGCGCTGCTGCCCGACTCGATGCGCAGCGACGAGGCCGCCCTCGCACGATGGATCGCCGCCAGCATGGAGCACTGCGCAACACTGCCGCTGCCCCGGCCGCGTGCGGCTCGCAAGATCGGGCGGCGCGGCTGACTCACGAGCCCCCGGGCAATTCGTTCAGCGTTCGACTGCGGTGTCCGGCTGGTCTGACCACTCGTTGAATGAGCCCGCGTAGTTCGACGCGCGTTCGTAACCAAGGACCTTCAAGACGAGCGCTGCGAGACCCGCGCGCGCACCTCCGCCTCAGTAGGTAGCGACCGCCGACTCCGGGGAAATCCCCTTCGCCTCGAGTAATGCGGTCAGCTCGGCCGCGGGCCTGAGCGTCCCGCTCTCGACATCGAACAGCTCGGCGTAGTCGAGCTGGATCGCGCCCGGCATGTGCCCCAGCCGAGGCGGAGGATTCCACCACGCCTCGCTGCCATCGAACTCGCCAGGCGTGCGCACGTCCCAGAGGATCGTGCCGGGGTCATCGACAGCAGCCTTCGCCTGGTCGAGCGAGCAGTAGACGCCCGCCACCGCCTCGCCGGCGAACGTGCGTGGCTCGTGCGTCGGCACCTCGGTCGAGACGGACCGCCTCTCGGCAGTCCACTTCGGCAGGCCACCATCGAGGTAGAGGACGCTTGCGCCGTAGTAGAGGAACGCCCACGCCGTCATCCCCGCCATCGGCGAGACGCCTCCGCTGTCATAGACGACGACCGTTGTCTGCTCGTCAACCCCCGCGCCCCGACCATCTGCGCGAACGCCTCGGGCTGCGGCATCCCTTCGGACGCGCCGCGGATGCCATCGAGCGAGAACCCGCTGACGTACACCGCACCGTCGATGTGGCCGGCTGCGTAATCCTCGTCGGTACGCGCATCGACAACTCGCACTGCTGGGTCGTCGATGCGTTCGGCGAGCCAGTCGGTGTCCGCCAGTAGCACCGGACGCGCGTAACCACGTTCAGCGATGGGAGTGGGCATCGGTCGCTCCGGTCAGGCCTATGCGGGTGGCGACGCGTTAGACGGGCTCCGCGACGAAGACCGGGATCAGTCGGTCGGTCGCCCGCTCCTTGTACTCGGCGTATGGCGGGTATGCCTCGACGCCGATCGCCCAGAGCCGCTCGCGCTCCTCGCCATCCTCGACTTCACGCACGCGCATCGTCTGCACCTTAGCGAGATCGCGGATCTCGACGTCCGAGTCGGCCCGCAGGTTGTAGACCCAGACCGGGTGCTCAGGCGCTCCGCCCTTGGAGCCGATCAGTACGTAGTTGTCGCCATCCTTCACGCGCATCAACGGCGTCTTGCGGATCGCACCGGTCTTGTTGCCGGTGTTGGTCACGATGATCACCGCCAGTCCGCTGTCTCTCAGCGTCGTGCCTTCGGCGCCATTGGTGCGCTCGTAGACCTCTACCTGATCGCGAACCCATTCCCATGTACTCGGTACGTACTCGGCCATGCGACTTCCCCCTGCACTGTCTAGCTTCAGCGTGCCTTATACCACGCGAGGCGGACCGAGCAGGCTTCCGGCACCTTCCGATGTCGGCGACCCGTCCCGAGGCAATCCACCGTTCTCAGATTCGCGACCTCCAAATTTTGCCCAAAGGCCCCAATGGTCCCGGACTAGCGACCCATTTCACAACCATTTGTGAAATGTCACACTATCCAGGAAAACAAGAGGCAACTGGCCCGCGAACTAGGAGGAACCCCCGCCCGGGTCAGCAAGAAGAGAAGAGGCAATGACGGTCATTCGCAGATTTCTCTGGATCGCCCCCGTGATGATTGGTCTGGTGTTTGTCGCAGCAGGTGCGTACACCATTAGCGAGGGCTTCGCGGCTCGAGATCTCATCCGCGCAGAACTCGCGGATGAGTAAGTGAAGATCTCGGAAACGGCCTCGATCCCCGGCGCATGGGTGACGGATGTGGCAACCGCCGAGGTGCAGGCGGCCACGATTAAGGACCACTCGTTCGGTCAGTACGGCCCCCACAACGGCATGGAGCGGGATGACCCCAACCGTGAGACCTACCTCGAGGGTCTGACGCTGCGGAACTCCCTGAACATGGCGGTGCTGGGCTTCAAGATTTCGGACCTGGTGGTTGGCATCGGAGCGCTGGTCATCGGACTCGGTGTCGCCCACATCACGCTGCTGGCACCAGTCCTCTACTGGGGCCGCGGAGATGAGGGGCACGCGACGGTCTGACTCAGCCCGGAGCACGCAGAGGCCGGCAGGCGCCGCCTGACCGGCCATTGCTGTACCCGGTCGGCGTGCGGATCAGTCGAAGGCCGGCATCACCTCAGCGGCGAAGAGGCGCAGGTCTGCCAGCGACCCGCCAGCGAAGAGGACCTGCTCCACCCCGTTCGATTCGAGCGTCCCTAGCCGCTCGATGCATTCGTCCGGCGCCCCCAGGATCGCGCTGGCCTCTGCGGTCTCGCGCCGCGCCTCAGGCATCGAGTAGAACGAGTTGGTCGGCCTCCCGCCCTCCGTGGCCGACGAGGACTCCGCCAGCACGGTCAGCGTTGCCATGTGACGTTCGAGTTGTCGCTCCCGATCGTCGGCCGAGTGAGCAATGCGGAGCGCCCGCGTCACCGCGATGTCCGACGGCGAATACGCCAGCCCCGGCTCCTCGCGGGCCGTCCCGTAGGTCGCAACACGTTGCGCCGTGAGATCGAACGTCCCCACCTGATCGAGGAACAGGCGACACCCCTCGCGCGCCGCCCGGGCGATCGAGCTGTCACTACCCGCGCCGAGCCAGAGCGGCGGATGCGGTTGCTGGACGGGCCGCGGCTCGACGACCACGTCCTCGAACGTCCAGAAGCGACCTTGATGCGAGAAGCGGTCCTCGCTGCTCCGGGCACGGCGTAGCACCTCCATCGCCTCGTCGAAGCGGTCCTGCCCTTCGGCGGGTGAGATGCCGAAGCCCGTGAACTCGTAGTCCCGGTAGCCGCGACCGACGCCCAGGTCCAGCCGGCCGCCGGAGAGCACGTCCACCGTCGCCGCCTGCTCCGCGAGCAGCAGCGGGTTGTGCCACGGACGACGGCCACCGCGGTGCCGAGCCTGATCGACGACGTGAGCGCGGCGAGGTGGCTCAGCAGGTTCAAAGACGACGAGATCTGACCACGTCCCGTAAAGTGATGCTCGACAAGATAGACGCCGTAGAAGCCGAGCGCTTCAGCCTCGACGACCGTGTCGGCGTAGGTGGCGTAGATCGCAGCGTCATCGCCACCGGCCGCGCCGCGAGATGGCCCGCCGAACAGTCCGAACTTCATATCGCCTCGCCTACAGAGGTACTCTGCGCGAACGGTCGCGCCAGACGATCTGCGCGGCGGTCGGAGTAGCGGTTATCATCTCCGCGCACAGCGAAGATCGCCGCGAAGGAGCCCGTTATGCCCGTGGACAGCTTCAGATACTTGCCCCGCAGTTTCCGTGCCGGCTACGAAGGCACCGGATTCCAGGAGGAGAC
>PVBE011883136.1_pt1 | contig 67549 bp, 55 predicted proteins | sample 1631181 | NCBI WGS metagenome assembly PVBE01 (sample SAMN08397723, study PRJNA350692) | Marine metagenome, whole genome shotgun sequencing project. | isolation source: water | place: Pacific Ocean | collected 2012-04
CAGTCCGCTACGAAGGTGGCCTCGCGCTGTCACACACGTGGATGGGCGAGCCCACGCGTGATTGCGAGTTCCGCTACAACTACCTTCACGAGACCTTCGACGGAGAGAAACTGGGCTACTTCAGCTCGTCCCAGTCACATCACAACGTCTACGCCTACAACTACGACAACCACGTGGAGCTCGAGGGGGACGGGATGGGCAGCACGGACCTGCGCCTGCACCACAACCTGATGCTGGCCTGTCCCCTGGGTCCGATCTCCCACCAGAGCGAGTACATCGTGGGACCCCAGTGGGTCTACCGCAACGTGGTGCTGGAGTACGACGAGGACCACGGCCACACCTGGACACAGCTGAAGACCTACGCCCCCAACGCCACAGAGGGTCTGCACTTCTTCCACAACACCTTCCAGGCAGGGCACACGACGATGTTCTACCTGGACGCAGACAAGCTGATCCTTCGGAACAACATCCTGATCTTCTCTGATGAATACAGTGACGCCACCGAGCTCGACTCCGACTACAACCTGCTGGTCAACCTCGACGACGAGCCCTGGCTCCGGGGCGAGCACGGCTCGTGGCTCGGAGACGACCCGGCGGCGCTGAAGCTCGACGAGTTCTACGCCCCCGGGGCCGACAGTCCGGCGATCGACGCCGGCGTGCTCATCGACGGCTTCAACAAGGGCGAGCCCGACGTAGGCGCTTTCGAGCTGGGCGAGATCGTCGACGCCGACTGGCCGCGACCACGGGAGACGGTCTTCGTCTGCGACCTGCCGGAGCGCTGGGAGGGCGAGGACCCCGGACTGTGTGACGAACCGGTCGACACGGGCTCAGGCGACAGCGGCGACAGCGGCGACGGCGGCGACAGCGGCCCGACCGACAGCGCCCCCATCGACCCGGGGGACGTCACCGACGAGCCGTCCTGTGGATGCGCCAGCGGCCAGGCAGCAGGCGTCCTCGCCGTCGTGGCCTGGATGGCCCTGCGGCGGCGGCGGTCGACCTGGTAAGGGTCTCGCCGCCTGGCACACAGAGGGCGGACGAGCTCAGAGCAGCTCCTCACGTGCCAGCTCGGCGAGGTCGACGAGCTGGTTGTCCTCGCGCCAACCCCTGAAGGTGACCAGGGCGTCGGGGCTGTCCTCCTCGACGCTCCAGGCGCGGAGCTCGACCGGGCCCACTGGAGTCTCGTCCGAGGCGGCCTGCCAGTCGAACCAGAGCCGATCGTCATGCTCCCAGACCCTGAGCCAGGTCTGCACGACCTCCAAGTGGTAGGCGTCGCAGGCGTCCTCCCATGGCACATCCTGGCCCCAGAGCATGTAGTGCCAGCCCTCTCCGGGCTTCGCAGCGACCACGACGTCCGTCACCGGCGTGTGGGACTCGTCGCCGAAGTCGTCGAGGTCGGTCCGCCAGACCTGGACCAGCAGGAGGTGCCCCAGGAAGCCCTCCTCGCTGAAGATGTCGGTGGGGTCCTCGAGGTCGATCGCCATGTAGACGTGCTCGGAGGCAGGCTCGAAGATCAGCTCCATGGTCGCCGGGGAGTCGCGGCCGCCCCCCGAGGGAAGGTCCATCAGGCCGATGTTCAGCTCTGCGGAGGGGCAGGCCGGCGTCCCCGTGTCGTCGCCAGGTTCCTCGCCTGGAGGCACCTCGATCGTGCCGTGGTCCAGCGGGAGGGGGTTGCGACAGGCCAGGGAGCTCAGGAGGATGAGTTGCATGCCCCGCAGGCTGTCTGGGTGGTCGTGGAGCCGCAAGAGCAGAACTGCAATGACCGTATGTCACTTGGGCTGGGTGTGTGCAGTTCTGCCATAGTCCGCAGTTCACATGATCTGCAGTGCCCGGGAGAAAGCCCACCTGAGCGACTCTTGACAGGTCATCAGAAAGAAACTCTCCACTTTTCGCCGAAAGTGGAGGTAGGATCGAAAGGATCTCCGGGAAGAGAGCATGCGCGCAGCAGCGAGACAGGATGTCCACCGTGATCACCGATCCGCCTTCGAGTCGGATGCCGCAATCGAGGTCATCGACGAGGAGGACGTGAAAGATGCTGACACGGAGCCCTTCCTGCCTCGGGCCATCCCGGATGGTCGCAACCCCCGCCTGCCACTGTTGATGGGAGCGCTGGTCATCGTCTCGGTCATCGGCGCGGGTCTGGCGATCCTCGGCTGAGGCCGCATTAGAGAGCCTCTGCCGGAGGCCCTCTGCCCATACCACTGCTCGCTGAAGGGGACGGCTGGGTCGTCGTGGCCAAGCCCCCGCACGTCGTCGTCCACCGCGGTCGCGACACCTGGAACGAGTACGCCGCCCTCCAGCGCACGCGCGACCTGGTGGGCTGCCATGTCTACCCCATCCACCGCCTCGATCGACCAGCCAGCGGCTGCCTGCTCTTCGCCACCCGCCGGGAGCGCGCCGGCGAGCTGCACGCCGCCCTCAAGCGCGGCACCAAGACCTATGTCTGCCTCGTCCGGGGTCACTTCAAGCACGACTCCCCGACACGGGTGACCACCCCCATTCGGGACGAGGGTAAAGAGAAGGAAGCGGCCAGCGTCGTCGAGTGCCTGGGCAAGAGCCACGAGCCCCGCTGCAGCCTCCTGCGGGTGCGACCGGAGACCGGGCGCTTTCACCAGATCCGTCGCCACGTGCGGGATCTGCACCACCCCATCCTCGGGGACCGCGCCCACGGCGACCATCGCGAGAACCACGCCTGGAAGGCCAAGGGCCTCGACCAGCTGGCGCTGCACGCGATTCGCCTCGAGCTGGAGCTGCCAGAGGGCCCCCTGCGCGCCGTCAGCCCGCTCTTTCCACGCCTGCACCGGGTCCTGGTCGAGCTGCCCTGGTGGTCCGAGGTCCTCGATGCCGAGCCCGATCTGCGCCTTCCACCTTTAGAGTGGGTCGAGGAGGACGAAGAATGACCTGGCTTCTCGCCTGTACACCTAAGACCCTCGATGTCGGCGGCGACGACAGCAGCCTCCTCGACTCCAGCGACAGCGCAGAGATCCTCTGGGATGGCTGCGACCGCGACGACGACTGGGAGGAGCTGTTGTCCTTCGTCGAGGACGAGCTCGAGGACAACGGCGTCCCCGGAGCCAGCGTGGCGGTGGTCTGTGACGGCAAGCTCGCCTACCGCGCGGCGCTCGGAGTCCGGAACGAGGAGGGTGACCCGGTCGAGCACACGACCCGCTTCCAGTTCGCCAGCGTCACCAAGATGTTCACCTCTGCGTTGGCGATGAGCCTCGTCGAAGAGGGCCTCGTCAGCCTCCACGACCCCGTCGAGGTCGAGGGTGTCAACACCTCCGCGCCCTATGACACCGGCGCCACGCTCCACCACCTGTTGACCCACACCTCGGGCTACCCGACGACCTACGGGGACGCCCACGACGGGTCGAACATGTACCTGGAGTCCTTCTTCGAGAACAACGGCGACGCCTTGCTCTGGAGCGAGCCGGGTGCGGTCTGGAACTACTCGAACCTCGGCGCCTCGCTGGCTGGTCTCGTGCTCGAGCAGGCCGCCGGAGAGCCCTTCGCGTCCCTGGTCGACACGCGCATCTTCGGACCCGCCGGGATGAGCCGGGCGACCCTGGATGCAGAAGCGGTCGAGGACGACGGAGACTTCGCCTGGGGCAACACGACCTGGTGGGACGTCGATCCCATCGCACCCACCGACTACTACCTGCCGACCGGCTACTACGGCCCGATGGGCGGGGCCTGGGGCAGCGCCAGCGACCTCGCGATCTGGGGGCTGGCCCACTCAGAGGACGGCGCGCCGCTGTCCGAAGAGAGCTGGGCCCTGCTCCGAGAGGCCCACACACCCACCGGGCACTTCCCGGAGCAGACCCACGGCTACAACCTCTTCCGAGACACGGCTCGGGGACCGACGCTCTACAACCACTCCGGAGGTGTCGCGGGCTGGCTCTCCTACGTCGTCGTCGCCCCCGACGAGGGCTTCGCGGTCGCGGTGCTCTACAACAGCGATGCCCACTCGCCCTGGTACGCCGCCATGGAGGCCACCGAGATCTTCGTCGGCCTCGAGGACCTTGCACTCGGCGACTACCCGGCCCGCGACGGCAGCTTCTACGCCGGCACCTACGAGAGCCTCACGCTGGGCGAGGTCGTGGTGACCGAGGATTCGCGGATCTCCGGCGAGGGGGTCGAGGACCAGGCGATGAACCACCTCTTCGACGACTACTTCGCCTTCTCTCGCAGCGGCACGACGCTCTACGGTGCCTTCTGGGGAGAGGGCGAGACGGCCGAGTACCTCGCCACCCTCTACGGCGTCTACCAGCGCCCCTGAGGCTCAGGCTCCGCGCTTCTCGAAGAGCTCGGTCAGCGCAGTCTCGGGGCTCTCGGGTGCCGCCCGGGTGAAGCTCGCAGGAGCCTGGGCCCGCAGCTGGGCGACGTGCTCCGCGACCGTGCCCGGCTCCTCTCGGATGCGGCGGGCCAGCTCCTGGAGGAATGCGCCGGTCAGGCCCGCGGACAGCTCGGCCACCTCGTTCGAGACCAGGCCGTAGTGGGCGAGGATGGCCTTGCGCGCCGCGAGCTCCGGGGGCGCCAGGAAGACCACGCGGTCCAGGCGACCGGCGCGCATCCCCGGCCAGTAGAGAGCACCCGGACGGCGGGCCGACTCGGCGGTCAGGGAGTCGTCCATCAGGGTCGCGAGCACCAGCGGCACGTGGCCGTGCAGACGGTCCAACAGCGCCGCGAAGCCAGCGTCGAGTCCCTCTCCGAGGACCAGGTCGTCGAGCAGGAGCACACCCGGACGCATCAGCGCCGCGAGCTCCAGGGCAGCTCGGTGGCCCAGGTTCGCCGGGATCTGCAGCGTGCGCACCTCACCGAGCGCGGTCCGCGCCAGGGTGGTCTTGCCCGCGCCGGTGGGTCCGACGATGAGCACGACGCGGGTCCCTGTCGAGGGTCGCTTCAGCCAGCGGCGCAGCTCCTCGGCCTGGGGGCCGACCGGGGCCTCGACCTCGCGCAGGGGAACGAGCTCGTAGCGGTCGTCACCGGTGAGGGAGCGGGTGACCTCCACCGCCCACGCCGGGGCATCTGACCAGGCCTCGCCGAGGAGGCGTGCCACGGTCCCCGGGCGCTTCTCGAGCAGCGTGTCCTCGTTGTAGAGGCGAGCGATGACCACGACGGGCTCGCCCTCTTCGTACCAGACCGACAGCGTCGCCGGCTGCTCGCCGTGGTAGGTCGACGGCACGCGGATGCGCTCCGGAGCGCACTGGGCCTCGAGCAGCTTGCGCACGAGCTTCAGCACACCCGAGTGACGCGCGGCGCGCACCCAGCCCAGCTCGGCCAGCAGCTCCAGGGTGTCGTTGCTCGGCAGCAGCACGTCCAGGACGTTTCCCACGACGCTGGCCAGCGCGACGATGCGCGGCAGGCCCTGGGCGTCCTTCGCCAGCTGCAGGCCGCGGACCATGTTGTCCAGCTTGTAGGTGGCGTTGCGGAAGCGCTCGAGAACCGAGTTGGCCTGGAGCAGCTTCATATCGCGAGTCTTCGACATGGCGGCGAAGGTGCACACGGATTCCCAGCGAGCAAGGGCCATCCTGACTACACTGGTCGGCCAGGGCAGGTTCCACATGGGAGGAGACATGCGGGTCGTTACGACCGCCCTGGGACTCTGCCTGCTCGTGGCGTGCTCAGCAGACCAGTCGCTCTACTCTGCAGATGCGGCCGCTATCTGGGACAGCGGTGCCAATGCTTGCAACGCTGGCGACTGGGACTCCGACGCGGACTCGGACACGGACTCCGACTCCGACACGGACAACCTGCCGAGCGAAGAGGAGGACGCCTTCTTTGCGATGGCCCCTGCTCCGGCGCCCACCTTCGTGTTCGTGGCCAACCCGGACCGCGACACGGTCACGCGCATCGGCGTGCCTGCCCTCGACGTGCTCACCGCTCCGGTGGGCGAGCGCCCCGAGCAGGTGCTCACGACGCCGGACTACCTCTACGCCCTGACCTACAACGCGGGCTCGGACGACCTGTCGATCCTGCCCGCGAGCACCCTGGAAGAGACCAGGGTCGAGCTGCGGCCAAACCTCGACACCTTCGAGCTGTCTCCCGACGGCGCCTGGGCGGTCTGCTACAACGCCATGGGCATCGAGGACGAGGGCAGCAGCTCTGGGGCCTACTCGGTGAAGGAGGCCTCCTTCGTCGAGGTCGCCAGCGGCGAGCACACGGCGATGGCCCTCGGCTTCCAGCCCCGCGATGTGGCCTTCACCAGCGACGCCACCACCGCCGTCGTGCTCGGGGACGCCTGGGTCGGCATCGTCGACCTCACGGCGGATCCCCTCGACATCGAGCTCATCTCGATCGGTGACGAGGTCGACCCACCCCAGACCGAAGAGCTCGTGCTCGACCCGGACGGTCGCTACGCGCTGTTGCGCCAGAAGGACGCCGCGAAGCTGGTCCTGGTCGACCTGGTCGATCTGGACGCCACCGACCTGGTCGTCGGAGCCGGCCCCACCGATCTGGACCTGACTCCAGACGGCGCCTTCGCCGTGGCGGTCGCTCGAGGCGCTGGAGAGCTGTGGCTCTACGATCTCGCCGACCCCACCGCGGCTCCCGAGATCCTGCAAATGCCCGAGGGCGAGGTCGTCGGCTCGATCGCGTTCTCCAGCGACGGGGGCCCGGCGCTGTTGTTCAGCACGGCGTCCGGGGTTTCCCGGTTCACCTCCTGGGACCCGGAGACCGGCGAGTTCGACCTCCACCCGTTGCCCAAGCCGGTAGCGGCGGTCGGCGTCGATCCCACCGGCCAGACAGCGTTGATCCTGCACGACTCGGCCAACAGTGACGACATGGACCCCGGCTACGAGGACCTGCACGGACTCACGATGGTCGAGCTCTCGAGCTTCCGAGCGAACGACTACTCCCTGCCAGCGGAGCCCATCGCCTTCGCGCACAGTGAAGACGGAGAGAAGGGCTACTTCATCATGGAGGACGAGGCCTACCTGGAGATCCTGGACTACGGCAGCCTGCTCATCGACGAGGTGGAGCTGAAGTCCGATCCCGTCTTCGTCGGCACGCTGCCCGAGATGAACTGGGCCTTCGCCAGTCAACAACACGATCTGGGTCGAATCAGCTTCTACGACCCGGAGACGGATTCGTTGAAGACAATCACCGGCTTCGAGCTGAACGCCGGCATCGAAGTGGAGGAGGACTGATGTCTCTTCTGTTGACACTGGCCTGTGGCCAACACCATGAAATCGACGCGCAGCTCTGGGACCCCGACATCGAGGTGGTCGGAGATCGTCTGTACGTGATGCTCCCCCAAGGGGGGGCGCTGATGACCCTCTCCGAGTCCAGCGAGCCCAAGCTCGTCGACCTCGACGGCGCCTCGCCCAACCGCCTGGTGCCCGTGCCCGGAGGCGAGCGCGTGCTCGTCTTCAGCTCGTGGGTCGTCTGCCAGGACCCGGAGATCGAGCTGGAGCGCGACTGCGAAGAAGAGGACCTTGGCATCGACTACGAGCTCGGGATCCTGAGCGCAGAGGGACTCGATCTCTCGATCGACGTCCCAGGCCACCTCGACGGCGTGGCCCTGTCCCCCGACGGCGCCTTCGCCGTGCTCTACCTGGACGGCCCGCCCGCGGGCTCCTCGGTGGACCGGGTGGCAGACCTGGACAGCGTCTTCCTCATCGACCTGGAGACCGGGGACAGCGCGAGCGTCACGGTCGGCTTCGCGCCCGGGAACATTCTGTTCATGCCGAACGGCAAGGCGGCGATGGTGTTGTCCCGGTCCAGCGCCGTGCTGGTCGATCTCGACGAGCTGAAGGTGAAGGTCCGCTACGACCTCACGCTGGACGCGGACCAGGAGATCGATCCGACGATCGCTGCATTGACCCCGGACGGCAACTACGGGCTGGTCGGCATCAGCGGCGAAGACCTGCTCTACAAGATCGACCTCGTCGATCCGAGCATCGATCTCGAGGATCTCGACGGCGAGCCAACGGCGCTGGTGGTGGACGAAGACTGCGACTGCACGGTCGTGGCCTACAAGAGCCGCCGGCAGGTGGACCTGTTGTTCCACGACGGCTTCACGCGGTCCGCGCTGGAGACCGACGAGCGCCCCGAGACCCTCGTCGACGGTGATGGCGTCGTGCTGGCCTTCGACGCCGACGGCGCCGGGCACGATGTCTACGCCATCGACCTGGAGACCCAACAGATCACCGAGTACGTCGTGGCGAACCGGGTCTCAGAGGCCTGGGTCGACCCCAGCGGGCGCTACGGCGTCGGCCTGATGATGCCGGAGACGGCCTCCTGGACCGATGAAGTCGCTGCCTATGCGGACGCCCGCTATGGCCTGGCGGTCCTGGAGCTGGACGACGACGAGGCCCGCAACCTGGTGCTCGAGGGTGTGCCCCTGGAGCTCGGCCTGATCGCGACGGAGTTCACCACCTACGCGCTGGTCCTGCTGGAGGACGATGACGAGGCGCTGCTCATCGACCTGTCCGAGCCGCAGCCGCCGATGATCATCGAGATGGCCGCCCCGCCGCTGAAGCTGGGCACCCTGGGTGACGGGCGCTTCTGGATCGCACACGACAGTCCGCTGGGCGCTGTGACGCTCATCGACCCGCTCTCTCCAGGAGAGCAGGTCGTGCTGGAGGACTTCGCCGCTGTGGGGGTCTTCCCGGACGACACCCTGGCGAGGAGGACGCCATGATGCTCTTGATCGCGACTGCACTCGCAGCGGACGTCGACGTCGGCTTCGACGTCATGAGTCACACCCAGCACGACGGGCTGGAGCTCGAGAAGGACCGTGTCCACGCTCCCGGTGTGCGCATCGGCGTCGATCTGAATCCCCGCCTCAGCACTGTGCTCACCTGGCATCACCGTCGCGTCGTCGAACAGCTGTCGTTGCCCGACGAGACGGCGCTGGAGCTTCGCCGCGGCAGCGACCAGTGGGACATCGGCCTCCGCGCCGACATCTACAGGTTGTGGCGCATCGAGCCCTATGTGCTCGCTCAAGGCAGCCTCCTGTGGTCCCGGACGCGCCTCGACGACGACACCGAGGACGACCTGGGCGTGCCCATCAGGGGCTCGGCGATGGACTTCGGAGGGCTCGCCGTGGGCGGCTTCGACGTGATCCTCGTTGATCGCCGGGTGGGCCTGCGTGCCGGCGTGGAGTTCGGCTACGGCTGGCTCACGCCGACAGAGCACGAGGAGCTCGGAGACGTCCACCAGAAGGGCTTCCTGGCCCGCGGTGGTCTAAGGATGACTTTCTAGCTGCTGTCGCAGTCGAGCCTGCCGCTGGAGCAGGTCCGGCTCGAAGAAGACCTGCCCGTCGAGCTCCTCACATAGCCGGCGGGCGTCGTCGTCGCGGTCCAGCTTCAGGGCCGCTTCGGAGGCGATGACCAGGACGGCGGGGGAGCGTCTCCGGAGCGGACCCTGGTCTGCGAGCACGCGCTCCAGGGCCTCATCAGAGGGGCCGTGCCAGGCCACGAGCGCCTGGATGAGCAGGTCATCGGGGAAGAGCGCCGAAGCGGCATCCAGGTGAGGCGCCACCTGGCTCGACGAGGTCCTCGAGAGGGCCTCTGCCCAGCTGTGAGGGTCCGGGTTCCGAGCCAGGAAGGTCGCCAGGAGCGCGGGATCGGCGAGGACCTCTGGCGGAATGCGCTGGGGAGACTCGATCCGGTCGAGGTGCTCGTAGATGTCGAGCCCGCGGTCATCCCGCGACATGAGGTAGCCCAGGGCCTCCAGCTCCACACGGGTCTGCTCCTCCAGCGTCGCCCTCTTCGCGGTCCCCATCGGGCGCTCGTCGAGCAGCGCGCCCAGCTCGGCGAGGAGCTCGGGGTCCTCGCTCGGGGTCTCCTCGGCGCCGATGAAGAGCCGGTCCCTCGTGGTCCGCACGATGCGGGCGTCTCCGACGAAGAGCGACTGGATCGGCGCGGCTCCCACCGCCATCGGCATCTCGGACTCGGCGTAGAGAGGCCTGTCCTCGGGCTCCCAGGTGGAGCCATCGAGGTGGTGCATGACCATCGCCGGAACATCCGTGAGGCTCACCCGTCGACGCTCCACGCCGTGGGTGACTCCCGGCCCCGACAGCACCAGGGGAACGTGCAGCGTGGCGCGATGGAGCAGGTATCCGTGGGTCCGCTCACCGTGGTCGCCGAGGCCCTCTCCGTGGTCTGCCGTCGCCACGATCAGCGTGTTGTCGTCTATGTGTTCGAGCAACCGACCGAGCTCCTCGTCCGCCTCTCGGATCTCCGCCGAGTAGCTCTCGGCCCATGGGAGGTGCGGGTCGAAGTAGTGGACCCACAACAGATACGGCGGCTCGAGCTCGGGCAGCATCGCCAGCGCCGCGTCGGTCACTGCGGTGGCGTCGCGCTCCGGGTCGAAGGGCCGCTCCGTGACGGAGAGCCCCTCGTCGTCGAAGTGATCGAAGCCCTGGTCCGTGCCGAACTGGGAGTGAAGCGGCAGCGCGCCCACGACCGCGCCGGTCGACCACCCCGCGGCACGGAGCCTCTCGGAGAGGAACTCCAGCTCCCCTGGCGCCTGGTAGAGGCCGTTGGCGCGCACCCCGTGCTCGTCGGGGTCGAGCCCGGTCCACAGGCTCACGTGCGCCGGCAGCGTGACCGGAGCGGGGGTGTACGCGTCGGTGAAGACCCGCCCGGTAGTGGCCAGCCCCTTCCAACTCGGCGTGCCCTGACCGACGAGGTCGACGTGGTCCGCCCGCGTCGTGTCGAAGGTGACGACGAGGACGTTCGGAGGCTTCGGGTCGCTGCAGGCCAGCGCGAGCAGCAGGCTCATCGATCAGAGCGACAGCAGCATCTCTTCGAGCAGCATCCAGGTGTCCTCGTTGACGTCCGGACCGTAGTGGAAGCTCGTGTATGTGAGGCGTCCCTCGCCGACATCCAGCGTCGCGGCGATCGGCGCGTCGGCCTGCAGCAGCACGCGGCCATCGGTCGTGGCCATCGCGGTCCAGCTCGTGGCCTCGACGGTGGCGTCGGAGGAGCCCAGGTGCTTGCGCATGTTGTCGTCGAGGACCTTGGTCCGAAGCATGGACCCGCGGTCCAGCGCGATGAACTCGACGTCCTCTGAGATGGCGGCGTCGACGAGATCGGAGCTGGCTCCAGAGGCGTAGACGCTGCCTCCCTCGACCAGGAAGTCCTCGAGCACCTTGCCCGTGGCCTGCTCCTGCTCCGTCCAGGTGTCCTCGATGCCGGAAGGCAACAGGAGCACGTCGTACTGGAGCAGCGAGTCCCTGTCGCGCAACAGCTGGGCGTCCTCGTAGCTGTCGTATGTGATGCCGAGCTCGTCCAGCACGACACCGACATCGTCCGCTCCGCCACGGATCAAGGCGACCGCGACCGAGCCAGCGTCGAGGCAGGCTTCGTCCAGGTCGACACCGACACCGTCGAGCTCCACGTCGATCATCGTGCTGAAGCGACCCTTCTCGACCATCAGCGTGTGCTCGCCGTCGGCGAGCCCCTCGAGCAGGAAGACGCCGCCGGGCTCCGTGACGGTCCCGGCGTCGCCGGAGCTGACCTCGGCGCCCACCACGCCGAGGGAGTTGGCAGGGTCACAGACGCGACCGCGCACAGCGTTGTCCGGCACGCCGCCGAGAGGGTCCATTCCGCAGGCCACGAGAAGCAGGAGCATCGATACACCTCAGTGCCTACCCACGTGTCACACCGCGAAGGGCCTGTCACCCCCGGCCGGACGCAACAAGCGTGCCAACTCCAGCCGATCCCACCGAAGTCTGCTAGGCTCCGCCCACCAAACTTGGAGATGTCCCCATGCTGTTCGCTCTCGTGCTCCCAGCACTGGCCGCCCAGTCCCTGACCGGCGACTACATCCAGGCGACCTACGACGACAACGGCGCCTGGAACGACTACAGCGGCAGCCTCGGCGAGGGGCTGGAGTACGACAGCACCGGGACCGCGACCTCTTTCTGCGACTTCACCTACCCGGGCACTCCCTGGTCGCACGTCGCCTTCATGTACGACCAGGGTGGCTCCAGCTACGACTACTACGCCAACAGCTACTACGGCGCGACGCTCACGGTCGACAGCGAGACCGATCTGTCCACGAGCACGGAGATGGTCTCGGTCTACGAGTGGACGGCGGGGGATCTGGAGATCACCAAGATCGAGTACTGGGAGGTCTCCGGCACGGTCATGTCGGTCCAGTACATCGTGGAGAACACGGGCACGAGCGACGTGAGCGACCTCCAGTTCGTGCACGCCATCGACCCGGATCCCGACGCCGGGGGCTGCGGCGGGTACAGCTCGAACTACAACACCTACAACTCGGTCGAGGACCTCGACGGAGACGGCTCGGACGACATGGTGCAGTCGATCGGGACCTCGTCCGGGTACACGGTCGGCTTCTACGGCTGCCAGACCGGCGACGAGTACGGTCACAGCAGCGGCTGGGAGATGGACGCCGACGCCACCCTCACGGACGAAAGCAGCGCCTCGGGGGACTACACGATGCACTGGCGCCACGACGTCAGCACCATCGCAGCGGGGGACAGCACCAGCTTCGCCCTCCTCGTGACCCTCTCGGACACCGAGTCCGGCGCCCAGTCCGAGATCCAGGTGGAGGCCGATCTCTGCTCGATCTGCGACGCCGACGGCGACGGGGTGCTCGCAGAGGTCTGCGGCGGGGACGACTGCGACGACGACGACGCCACGATCTACCCAGGCGCGGACGAGTACTGCGACGGGGACGACGACGACTGTGATGGCACGGTGGACGAAGGCGCCGTCGACGAGGACACCTGGTACGCGGATGACGACTCGGACGGCTATGGCGACGCGAGCGACTCCCAGGACGACTGCGACCAGCCCAGCGGCTACGTCTCGGACGACACCGACTGCCTCGACAGCGACGCGGACACCTACCCCGGGGCAGCGCCCAGCGACTCGGCCACCGACTGCATGACCGATGCCGACGGCGACGACTACGGCGACGCAGATGCCAGCGGAGACGTCACGGCTGGCACCGACTGCGACGACTCGGACAGCAGCATCAACCCAGGCGAGAGAGAGGGCATCGCCGACGGCGTCGACAGCGACTGCGACGACGAGGAGACCTGCTACACCGACGACGACGGCGATGGCTACGGCGACACCGACCACGTCACCTCCAGCGACCTGGACTGCTCGGACGTGGGCGAGGCGGACAACACGGACGACTGCGACGACGGCGACGCCACCGTCTACACCGGCGCCGCGGAGCTCTGCGACGGGCAGGACAACGACTGCGACGGCTCGATCCCTGGCGACGAGACCGACGACGACGGCGACGGCTACGTCGAGTGCACGCAGGACAGCGGCGGCTGGGATGGTGACGCGTCGGTCGTTGGCGGAGACGACTGCGACGACACCGCCGCCAGGGCCTACCCCGGCGCCAAGGAGTACTGCGACGGCATCGACAACGACTGCGAGGGCGACATCGACGAGGACGACGCGGTCGACGCGACCACCTGGTATGCGGACAACGACTCGGACGGCTTCGGCGACCCTGATGTCAGCGATGTGGAGTGCGACCAGCCCTCCAACTACGTGACCGACGACACCGACTGCGACGACAACGACGCCGGCAGCTACCCCGGCGCCGCGGAGACCCCATACGACGGGATCGACCAGGACTGCGACGGCAGCGACTGGTGCGACGTGGACGCCGACGGCTTCCTCTCCGAGCTGTGCCCCGACGGGGACGACTGCGACGACGACGACCCCGACATCAACCCGGACGCAGAGGACACCTGGTACGACGACATCGACTCGAACTGCGACGAGGCTTCGGACTACGACGCCGACGGGGACGGCCACGACTCGGCGACCTACGGCGGCGACGACTGTGACGACGCGGACGCCGACACCTACCCAGGCGCGCCGGATACCCCCTACGACGGGATTGTCACCGACTGCGACGAGGCGGACGAGTACGACCAGGACGGTGACGGCTTCGACGGCGGCGACGACGGCGACGACTGTGACGACAGCAACTCGGACATCAACCCCGACGCCGAAGAGACCTGGTACGACGGCATCGACCAGAACTGCGACGACAACGACGACGACCAGGATCTCGACGGCTACGGCGTCGACGCCGACTGCGACGACGAGGACCCCGACGTCTGGGACTGGTGCGACACGGGGTTCGGCGACTCCGGTCTCGACGGTGGCGACAAGGGAGGCGGCTGCAGCTGCACCACCAGCACCCCCGCCGGTGGTGTCGCCCTGTTCGGGCTCCTCGGCCTGGCCCTGGTCCGCAGGCGCCGTCAGGCCTGATTGAGCACCATGCGGAAGCGGGCTCCTTGCTCGCTCCGCTCCAGCGCGAGGCTGCCGCCGTGCTCCTGCACGATGCGGGCGGAGATGGCGAGGCCCAGCCCCGTGCCACCCTTCCGCGTCGTGAAGAAGGGGTCGAAGATGCGATTGCCCGTATCGAGCGGGACGCCAGGGCCCTCGTCCTGGACGACGACCCAGGCCCGCCCGTCTTCCGAGGCGCCCATGACGATCTCGACGACCGATCCGCCGGCATCGGCGGTGGCCTGCTGCGCGTTGGTGAGGAGGTTGATGAGGACCTGCTCGATGCGGTGCACGTCGCCAAGGGCCTCGACGGGGAAGGGAGGGCGCTCCCACCGGACCTCGACGTTCTTCTCCACGTGGTCGGAGAGCTCCAGCGCCATGTCGACCGCGACTCGGAGATCGAAGGGCTCGATCGCCTCTGGCTGCGCCTTGGCGTAGTTCGTGAGCTTCTTCGTCAGCGCCCCCATGCGCTCGACAGCGCCCCCCATGATCTCGAGGACGCGCTGCTCTCGGTCCTCTGGCACGTCGTCGTCTCTGAGGAGCTCGATGTGGCCGCTGACGACGCTGATCGGCTGGCTCAGCTCGTGGGCGAGGCCGGCGGCCAGCTCACCTAGGGTAGAGAGCTTCGCCGCGTGGACGAGCTGCTCGGTGGTGCGCTCCAGCTCCGCAGTGCGCTCCTCGACAGCCCTCTCCAGCTCCTCGGTGTTGCCCTCGATGCGAGCGAGCAGCTGGCTGCGCTCCATGGCCGCGGAGATCTGAGCTGCGACCTCGCTGACGGCCTCGATGTCCTCTGGGGAGAAGCCGGCGAGGTCGCCGGTTCCCAGGCTGATGAGCCCGAAGATGCGATCCCCGCCGATGAGCGGCGTGTAGAGCACAGCGCGGACACCGGCCCGTTGCAGGCTGCGGAACTGGCGCCAGCGCAACGCGGCCGAGCCGGTCGTGCGCATCTGGACCGGCATGCGCCTGACGATGCAGCTGTGGGAGGGCGTCTGGTCCGTTCGCACGGTGCGGCGGTCTCCGAGGACCGAGTGGCCCCTGTTCCAGTGGTAGAAGACGCGGAGATCGTTGCCCTCCAGCGCCGCCACGCCCCCTCGGACGATGGACACGATGGGCGCCAGGCTGCGGAAGGCGATGTCGCAGATGGAGCCGATGTCCTCGCCCCGCGCGACGGCGAGCGTGATGCTGTGGAGGGCTTCGAGGCGGCGCATCTGGAGCTCCAGCGCCGTGGTCGCTTCGACCTGCCCCGTCACGTCTCGTCCCAGCAGCAGCTGACCTCCGCCAAACCGGCTCACCCGCCAGTGCACCACGCGGTTGGTTCCGTCGAGGTGGCGACAGGCGGCGGGCTCCGGGTCCATCCTGTCGAGGGCATCGAGCGCGGCGATGGGGAGGACGTCCTCTGCGCACTGGCCGACCGAGGCCTCACCGACGAACTCCGTCGCGGCGGTGTTCAGGTGGACGATCTTCCCGCCCTCGACGCGGATCGCGACGTCGGGGATGAGATCGAGGATCTCCATGCCATCTTGCGCCATCGCGAGGCAGCCTACCCCAGGGTGCCGAGTTAGATGGCCTGCCACCCGGAGCAGGTCGTGCGGAAGCCCCCCTGGCTGAAGGTCAAGCTCCCGACGGGCGCGCGCCAGGAGCGCTACCGGCGGTTGAAGACCCGCGCGAGAGAGCTCGGGCTCCACACCGTCTGCGAGGAGGCGATGTGCCCGAACACCGGCGAGTGTTGGGGCGGCGGAACGGCCACCTTCATGCTCATGGGCGAGATCTGCACGCGCGGTTGCCGCTTCTGCGCGGTGAACACCCGCCGGATCGGGCCGCCGCTGCAAACCGACGAGCCAGAACACGTCGCCCGCGCAATCCTGGAGCTCTCCCTCGACTACGTGGTGCTGACCAGCGTCAACCGCGATGACCTCGCGGACCAGGGCGCCGGCCACTTCGCCGCTTGCATCCATGCGGTTCACGAGGCATCCCCCAAGACCATGGTCGAAGTACTCACCCCCGACTTCAGCGGCCGCACGGACCTCGTCGACGTCGTGCTCGACGCGGAGCCGACGGTCTTCGCCCACAACATCGAGTGCGTAGAGCGCCTCAGCGCCACTGTGCGGGACCCGCGCGCCAGCTACCAGCAGTCCCTCGACGTGCTGCGGCACGCTCGGGGCCACACGAAGTCCTCGATCCAGGTCGGCCACGGCGAGAGACCCGCAGAGGTGCTCCAAGCCATGCACGACCTCCGCGAAACCGGCGTCGACTTCCTGACGGTCGGGCAGTACCTGCAGCCCTCTGCGAGACACCTCCCCGTGCGCGAGTTCGTGACCCCCGAGACCTTCGATTGGTACGAGCAGCAGGGCCTGGCCCTGGGCTTCGACTACGTCGCCAGCGGCCCGCTCGTTCGCAGCAGCTACCGGGCCGGCGAGTACTTCATCCGCGAGATCGTCCAGAAGGGGACAGCCTCTTGAACGCCGCCACGACCATCCGAGAGACCCTGCGCGCGGCGATGGCCGAGGACGACCGCGTCCTGCTCTTGGGCGAGAGCGTCGGCCGGCTGGGCGGCCTGCACGGGACGACCACCGGGCTCGCGGAGGAGTTCCCCGGGCGCGTCGTGGACACCCCCCTGTCCGAAGCCGGTGTCGTCGGCCTGGCGGTCGGCCTCGCCCTGGGAGGCAAGCGGCCGGTGGTGGAGCTGACCGGCGGACTGCCCCGGGCGTTTCAGCAGCTCGTCCAGGAAGCCAGCGCCATCTCCGCTGGCTCTTCCGAGTTCACCGTGCCCCTGGTCGTCCGCACACCCTACGGCGATCTCCCCGGCTCCCCGGGCGAGCACCCAGAGAGTCTCGTCGCGGGCTTCGATGGCCTCGACGTCGTCGCCCCGTCTCACGCCGCCGATGCCGCCGCCATGTTGATGGAGGCGCTCGAGTCCACCCGCCCGACGGTCGTCCTGGAGGCGCGCAGCCTCTACGCCAGCAGCGGCTCGGAGCTCCAGAGCAAGGGCGAGGACATCTCCCTGTTCGCCTATGGGGGCGGGATCCCGGTGGCCCTCGCCGCCGCGGAAGAGCTCGGCAGCTCAGGCATCTCCGCCGAGGTCGTCGACCTGCGCAGCTTGTGGCCCCTGGAGCTGGAGCGGCTGTCGGCTTCGGTCCGCCGCACGGCTCGTGTGGTCCTCGTCTCGGGCTCGGAGGCCTACGCAGCGCGGGCCCTGGGCGTGCTCTGTGCCGAGTGTTTTCTCTACCTCGAGTCCCCGCCGAGACGGGCGGACGTCGAGATCACGTCGATCGTCGAGGCCTCCGTCGCCTCCGTCACCTACTGAGGTCAGCTGATGTTCACCTTCGAGCTTCCCGAGATCGGCGAGGGCGTCGTCGAGGGCGAGATCGTCCAGTGGCTTGTCGAACAGGGCGACGTCATCGCCGTCGATCAGCCGGTCTGCGAGATCATGACGGACAAAGCGACCGTGGAGATCAGCACGCCGAAGGGTGGCAGGGTCCACCTGCTCCACGGCGAGCCGGGTGACGTGATCAAGGTCCACGCGCCCCTCGCAGAGATCGACACGAACGGCTCAGCCGAGGCCAGCCCGCAGCCCATCGCTCCCAAGGCCAGCCCGCCAGTCGTCTCCGGCAAGGCCGTCGCCACGCCAGCGGTCCGGCGTCGGGCTCGTGAGCTGGAGGTCGACCTCGGCCGCGTTCCGGGCTCCGGCAAGGGTGGCCGGGTGTTGCAAAAGGACCTCCAGCAGTTCGTCCGGGCGCCCGTGGCGGTGGCCCAGGCCAAGGCCCCGCCGACGGGCAAGCGACAGCGCATCGAGATCATCGGACTGCGGCGCAAGATCGCCGAGCAGATGGTGAAGAGCCGCTTCACGGCGCCGCACTTCACCTACGTCGACGAGGTCGACATGACCTCGCTGGACGACATGCGGCGTCGGCTCAAGCCGCGGGCGGCCGAGCGCGGCATCAAGCTCACCTTCCTGCCCTTCTTGATGAAGGCGCTGGTGATGACCTTTCGCGAGTTCCCGAACGTCAACGCCAACGTCGAAGAGGATCCCCTGACCCTGGTCGTCGAGGGCGACGTCAACATCGGCATCGCCACGGACACACCGCGGGGGCTGTTCGTCCCGGTCGTGAAGAGCGTGGAGAGGCTCTCCGTGCTGGAACTCGCGGCGCGGATCGCGGACCTCACGGAGCGCACCCGCGCTGGCACGGTCAGCCTCGACGAGCTGAGCGGAGGCACCTTCACCATCACCTCGGTCGGGGCCTTCGGCGGCATGTTCGCGACGCCGATCCTCAACCACCCAGAGGTCGCCATCCTCGGCGTGAACCGCATCCATGAGCGGCCGGTCGTGCGAGGCGGCCAGATCGTCGTCCGCAAGATGCTGTATCTGTCCTCCAGCTTCGACCACCGCATCATCGACGGGGCGGTGGCGGCACGCTGGACCACGGCGCTCAAGGAGATCCTGGAAGCCCCCGAGACCCTGTTCTGGGAGCACCTGTAGATGTCGATGCGAGCGGCCCTGCACGAAGTTCGAGAGGTGGGCGACTGGCTCAGCCAGCAGGGGTCCGTGCCCCTCCGCGGCCTCGAGGCGGTCATCGCCGGTGGCTTCCTGGGTATCGAGCGCAAGGACTGGGTCGTGCCCGGCCTGCGCGAGCGCGCTGGCGGGGTCCTCCGAGACTGCCCCCGCGACCGCCTGCTCGATCCGGGGTCCGGAGCGCGCCCCTACCGGATCACTCCGGTCTCGAGTGCGCCCGCCGCGCGCATGCTCCATGCCTGCGGCCTCGCGATGGCACTGCGCGACCAGGACGCCGCTGTCCTGTGTTTCATCGGGCAGGGGAGCGCGAGCTACGGAGCCTTCCACGAGGCGTTGAACCTCGCTTCCCTGCACAAGCTGCGGGTCATCTTCCTGGCCCACTCGTGGAACCTGGAGCACCCGGACTCGCCGCTGGCCCGCCAGCTGGCCGGGCCCCTGTCGGCCCATGCCCTGGCGTTCGGGATGCAAGCCCGCGCGGTGGACGGGGGTCTGATCACAGAGGTGCTCTCCGCCGTCACGGACGCGCGGGCAGCCGGCGGACCCCGCTTCATCGAGGCGCGGCTCATCCAGGGAGAGGACCCGCTGGCGCGGGCCTACGACGAGCTCACGGAGACCGAGCCAAACGAAGCGAACCTGATCAGCTGATCTGGGAGAAGTAGTGGAGACTCGCAAGTACACGGCCGTGGTGATCGGCGCCGGCCCCGGCGGCTATCCCTGCGCCATCCGCCTCGCGCAGCTGGGTGTGAAGACGCTGATCATCGAGAAGGAGTTCTGGGGTGGTGTCTGTCTGAACGTCGGGTGCATCCCCAGCAAGGCCCTCATCACGGCGGGCAAGCGCTTCGAGGAGATCCAGCGCGCCGGCGACATCGGCATCTCGGTGTCCGGTGACGTCAGCCTGGACATGAAGAAGCTCCAGAAGTGGAAGGGCGGCATCGTGAAGAAGCTCACGGCCGGGGTCCAGACACTGCTGAAGAACAACGGGGCCGACCGCCTGGTGGGCACCGCGCGCTTCGACGGTCCCGGCAAGCTGGTCGTGAAGACCGATGATGGCGAGGTGCGCGTCGAAGCAGAGCACATCGTCATCGCGACGGGCTCCCGTCCCATCCAGATCCCGGGCTTCGACTTCAGCGAGCTGCGCATCATGTCCTCTCGCGATGCGCTCGCGCTGGAGACCGTCCCAGAACGCCTCGTGGTCATCGGCGGCGGCTACATCGGCCTCGAGCTGGGCCAGATGCTGCACAAGGTCGGCTGTGACGTCACGGTCGTCGAGATGGCCGAGTCCGTGCTGCCGGCCTTCGACCCAGACGGGATCCGCCTGATCAAGCGCAAGCTGAAGAAGTCGAAGATCACCACCTTCGTGAAGAGCAAGGCCCTGGGCTGGGAAGAGGGCGACGGCTGCGCCGTGGTGAACATCGAGACCCCCAAGGGGGCGAAGTCACTGGAGTGCGACCGCGTCCTGGTGACCGTGGGGCGCTCCCCGAACACAGAGGAACTCGGGCTCGAGACCCTCGGCGAGATCGAGCTGGACGGACGCTTCATCAAGATCGACGAGCAGTGTCGGACCAGCGTGGCGGGGGTGTACGCCATCGGCGACGTCGCCGGAGCCCCGATGCTGGCGCACAAGGCCACGCACGAAGGAGAGATCTGCGCAGAGGTCATCGCCGGACACAAGATCGCGCTCGACTACATCCAGGTCCCGGCGGTGGTCTTCACCGACCCGGAGATCGCGACCGCTGGGATAATGGAGCACGACGCCCGGGCCAAGGGCCTCGACATCAAGGTCGGCAAGATGCCCTTCGCCGCGGTCGGTCGGGCAATGACGACCGGGGAGACGGATGGCTTCGTGAAGGTCATCCTCGACGCCGCGACCGAGCGGCTGCTTGGTGTCACGATCATCGGACCCCACGCCTCGGACCTGATCTCCGAGGCTTCGCTCGCCTGCGAGATGCAGGCAGAGGCCCTCGACATCGGGCTCACCATCCACCCCCACCCGACCCTCGGCGAGGCCCTCATGGAGGCAGCAAAGCATGCTCGAGGAGAGGCCATCCACGTGATGAACAAGTGAGTCTGTGCTTGATCCTGGGACTCCTGGGTTGTCCTCCAAAGGCCCCGCCTGTGCCTCGGACCGTGATCCCGGACAACGCGGTCCTCACAGAAGACGGCATGCTGATCACGGACGTGCGGGTCGGCGAAGGGGCTATGGCCGAGCCAGGCCGGGCCGTGACGGTGCACTACTCGCTGACGCTCGGGGACGGCACGGTGGTCGACTCCTCGTATGCGCGTAACGCCCCATTTTCGTTCGATCTCGGCGCAGGCGAGGTCATCCGAGGCTGGGACCTCGGGGTGGCCGGGATGCGTGTCGGCGGGCATCGCAGGCTGATGGTCCCGCCAGAGCTCGGCTACGGGGTCAAGGGCGCCGGACCGATCCCGCCCTACTCGACCCTGCTCTTCGACATCGAGCTGTTGGCCGTAGAGTAGTCCTCAGGTCGAGCCCATCGGGCAGTTCTTGTTGCCCTCTTCCCACTCCTTGCATGCGGACTGGTCGCCGCCTTCGCAGGCCTTTCGACACAGACGTCTGTGGGTCCTGATGTCCTTCTGCAGACCCTCCTTCCCGAGCTCGTGCCAGCTCCAAAGGGCCCCGCAGGCGTTCCCGTCGCCAGCGTCGCACTCGGCCGCCTTGGCGCGAGCCTTGTCAGTCGCGCGCTCGGACAGCATGTCGACCTCGAGCACCTCCTGCGTGCCCTCCAAAGCGTCGGTCGTGGTGTTGACGAAGCGCCAGCCGAGCCAGGTGACCGTGAGGAGGATGGTGACCAACAGGGTGTTTCGAATCGTGTTGTGCATCTGTACCAGGCTACTCCGACTCCTCGGGGGACGGCAGGGCTTCGCTCACCCCTGGAACCAGCTCCGCTCCAGCGGGGACCGTGATCGAGGACTCTCCGAAGGCATCACCGATGGGCTCGGATCGACCGCCGAGGTGCTCGGCGAGGAAGGCCTCGCTCACCGCGGCGAAGGAGATGCGGTTTGGCTCGTTGGCGAAGCCATGCCCCTCGTCCGGGTAGAGCACGTAGGTGACCGGGATGTCGCGAGCCTGCATCGCCTCGACGATCTGGTCCGACTCGGACTGCTTCACCCGTGGGTCGTTGGCACCCTGGGCGATCAGGAGAGGTCGAACGATCTCGTCTACATGGGTCAGGGGTGAGCGCTGTTGGAGGAAGGCCTCGCCCTCCTTGGTGCGGTGGTCTCCGACCCGCTTCGCGAAGAGCTCGATGGCCGGCTTCCAGTAGGGCGGGATCGTCTCGAGCAGCGTCACGATGTTCGACGGACCGACGATGTCGACCCCGCAGGCGAAGACCTCTGGCGTGAACGTCAGGCCCACCAAGGTGGCGTAGCCGCCGTAGCTGCCCCCCATGATCGCGACCTCGTCTTCCGTGGCGATGCCCTCCTCCACCGCCCAGTCCACCGCGTCGATCAGGTCATCGTGCATCTTGCCGGCCCACTCGAGGTTGCCGGCGTTGAGGTGGTCCTTGCCCAGCCCGGTCGAGCCGCGGAAGTTCACCGACAGCACGGCATAGCCGCGGTTGGCCAGCCACTGGTGGTAGCTGTGATAGCCCCAGTGGTCCCGGGCCCAGGGCCCACCGTGGACCAGGAGAACCATCGGCAGCGAGGTCTCCGGGACACCGTCGCCGTCGGCGTCCGTGCCAACGGGAAGGGTCAGGTACGAGACGAGCTCCAGGCCGTCCCGAGCCTCGATGACAAGCGGATGCATCGGAGCGAGCTGGAGTGTGTCCAGCTCCGAGCGGTTGGAGAAGAGGTAGCGCGTGTGGCCCTCGGCCCGGTCGTAGTGCCAGTACTGGACCGGGCCGTCGTCGTCCGTGAAGGCGACGATCCAGTCTTCGTCCGTGGAGCTTCGGCTGACCACCTCGAGCTCGCCGTCGTCGACACGGTCGAGGAAGGCGAGGTCCCCTGCGATGCCCTCGTCGAGCACGGTCCACTCGGTCTTCTCGTAGGTGACCGCGACCGCCTCGATGACGTAGGTGCTGGGGTTGACCATCGCGTCGGAGATGTCGGCGCGATCGTCCTCGTGGAGCAGACTGCGCTCACCTGTGGCGAGGTCCGTGGCATAGAGCGCGGCTGTCCCCCGATCCCGGCTGTCGATGCTGTAGAGGGTCGTGCCCTCGCGATCGAAGCCGAGGTGCTGGGTGGTCAGTGAGTCCTCCATGCCGACGACGTCGTAGGACTCCCACTTCCCCTTGTCGTTCTTGACGAAGGTCTCGATGCCCCCGTCGAGGCGGAACTTCGTCGCGAGGCGCACGTTGAAGGCGTCGTCCGTGACGAAGCCGAGGTAGCCCTTGTTCTTCTCGACCCGCACGCGCTCCGCGCTGGTGATGTCCACGAGGTAGAGGTCGTGGAGGCGGGCCTTTCGATCGTTCATGCCGATCAGCACGTGGGTGGGGTCATCCGGCGAGGTCTGCTGGATGAACGCGGTGACGTCGTCGTAGGGGCTCAGGTCGAGGGCGGGTCCCCCGACGATGGCCTGGCTGAAGACGTGGAAGTCCTCGTCCCCGCCGCTGTCGAGGGAGTACAGGACGTGCTCGCTGGTCTCGGCCCAGGAGAAGCTGCGAATGGGCCGCTCGGTCACGCTTGTGAGCGGCGTCGCAGCCGAGAGCTCGTCCAGGGGTGCGACCCAGACGTTCAGCACGTCCTGGTGTGGGGCGAGGAAGGCGAGGTGCTCGCCATCGGGGGACACCCGGGGCTGGACGCGGTCTGGATTGCCGAAGAGCACCTCTCGTGGAATCAAGGGGATGTCGTCGGCGCGTGCCTGGGAGAAAGAGAAGAGGAACAGCGAGAGGGTCATCTCACCGCGTATTCCGCTCAAGGGCAGCGAGCCGCGGTCCGAGACGACACCCAAGAGGTCAACAGATGGTCGTCTCCCGCAGCATGGAAACCGCTCCCGTCACCACCTCGCCGACCCGGTCCTTGAAGAACGCCCTGGTCGCGATGCAGCTGGAGGAGCTCGAGTCGCTGCCAGTGACCTTCGAGGGGCGCCTGGTGGGCGTCATCCACCGCGACGCCATCCTCGACCAGGTCGACGGCGGGGTCTACGGTCAGCTCCTCGACGACCCGGGGCTCGAGGCGCCGGTCTCCGAGTGCATGCAGGACGTGCCGGCGGTCTGTCGCCCGGGTGACCCGCTGTCGTCTCCAGCGATGATGATGAACGTGCTCGACCTGGAGCAGCTGCCCGTGGTCGACGCCAATCGTCGGCTGGTCGGCGTGCTCGACCGCGGAGTCGTGATGGCAGAGGCCATCGGCGCTCTGCGCGAAGTCGAGCGTCTCATGCGCTTCGAGGTCGCCGCCTGAGCAGCAGGAGCCCGACGACCCAGGCGCCGCCTGGCAGGATCGGCCCGAGACCGCAGCCCCCCGCGTCTTCGAAGCTGGCCCCGCTGGACTGACGGGGCGCGTTCTCCGGCGGGTCTCCCACGCCCTCGGCGGTGAGCAACCACAGCCACTGCTCCAGCTCACCAGCCAGCGGCGTGAGCACCAGCCAGGCGCCCTGGTCCGTCGTCGAGAGGTCATCGAGCACCACCTCGCCGACACCGTCGAGGAACTCGATGTCCTGGACCTCCCAGGCGCCCTCGCGCTGGGCCACGAGGAAGCCCGCGAAGTCTCCCTCGGGGTCCAGGTCGACCATGAGCGCGACGTCACCATGGTCCGGGTCGACCGCCGCCTTGTCCAGGTGGAAGAAGGACTGGCCGCGGGTCTCCGGCCAGAAGCCGTCCGGTGCCTTGGTCTCGGTCGGGAGCTGGGCGAGGGCGGAGGTCGCCTCCGGCATGTCGACGCCCAGCTGCTCGGTGGCGGCGGCCTCGACGAAGGTGAGGTAGTGCTCGTCGAGGTCCTCGCCGATCTCCGAGAAGGCCTCCGAGATTGGCCAGGCGAAGACCTCGTCGCGGCCGAGGGAGCTGGTCCAGAGGTCCTGGACCATGCCCTCGGGAAGGCTCTCGATGAACAGCGCCATCCCGTACTGGTGGGCTGCGTGGTCGTCGTTGTCGCGATCGGAGCGGGTCAAGCCGAAGCGCGGCTGTCTCAGGTAGCCACGCCGGATGAGGTCCTCGACCCAGGCTCCCTCGGAGGGAACAGCGTGCCACTGCACCCAGGTCGCAGTGGCCTCCCAGAACCAGGGCTCGTGGGCGAAGCCGTAGGCTCCCTGGACGCCGTGGTTGAACTCGTGGGCGCTGAGGCTCGCGAGGTCGGGCTCGTCGACGTAGAGCTGGAAGACCGCCATCTCGCGGCCATCCGGGCACTCGCTCCCATAGGTGTAGGCCGTGCCGCTGCCGGAGCTGAGCTGGATCAGGAGGAGGTAGTCCTCGCTGCCCACCGGAGAGAGCCATCCCTGCTCTTCGACCTGGAAGTCCCAGGCCTCCTCGAAGTGGTCCAGCACCTCCTGCGCGGTCTCGGAGGCGATCGTGCCGGTCGCCCACTCGATGGCGAAGTGCTCACTGGTGAGCTGGCTCCCGCCCAGCTGGCCCCAGCACGTCTCGCCGGTGTCCGGGGCGGGCGCGAGCCCTCGGGGCTGATGGTGGACGGGGGACGCGGAGAGAAAGGCACAGAACGGAAGCATCAGCGCAAGGTTAGCCAATCGCATGTTCGTTGCGATCGAAGGACTCGACGGCTCCGGCGGTACCACCCAGGTCCGCCTGCTCTGCTCCGCGCTGGGTGCCCACGAGACCTGCGAGCCCTCGACCGGCCCGATAGGCCAGCTGATCCGGGCGGCGCTGGCCGACGCAGAGATGCTCGGAGAGGGGGTCCTGCCCTACCTCTTCGCCGCCGATCGCCGGGACCACCTCGAGCGCGAGATCGAGCCCCTGCTGGCCGCGGGCAAGTCCGTGGTCACGGACCGCTACGTGGCCTCCTCCCTCGCCTACCAGAGCCTCGCTGCGCCGCTGGAGCATGTCTGGCAGCTGAACTCCGCCTTCCGCGCCCCGGACGTGACGGTCTTCCTGGAGCTCTCGGTCGAAGGCTGCCTGGCGCGAATCGACGCTCGCGGGGGGGTGCGGGATCGCTTCGAGTCCCTGGAGAAGCTGACAGCGATACGCGACTCCTACGAGCGAGCCCTGGCCTTGCTCGTCGCAGGGGGGCAGCGCGTCGTGCGCGTCGACGCCGGGCAGTCCGTCGAGGACGTCTACCACGATGTCCTCGCTTGCCTCTGATCATCGAGGATCTCGGTCGGGGCGTTCCCTACGCCCTCGCGCATGCCCGACAGGAGGAGCTCCTCGCGGCGCGCATCGCCGGGCAGATCCCAGACACCCTGCTGCTGGTCGAGCACAGTCCGGTCATCACCTTGGGCCGGCGTAGGTCGAGCGCCTCGAACGTGCTCGCCCCAGGGGACATGGACGTCATCGCCGTGGAGCGCGGTGGCGACGTCACCTGGCACGGCCCAGGCCAGCTGGTGGCCTACCCGATCGTGCAGCTGCCAGAGGGCAGGCGTGACCTGCATCGCCACCTCTGGAACCTCGAAGAGGCCTGCATCCGCACCTGCGCCGACTTCGGCCTGGGAGCGACTCGCGATGCCCGCAACACAGGGGCATGGATCGGCGAGCGCAAGGTCGCGAGCGTCGGCATCGCCTGCCGCCGGTGGGTCTGCTGGCACGGTCTCGCCCTCAACGTCGATCCCGATCTGGCCTGGTTCGGACGCATCAATCCTTGCGGCCTCACTGCCGGGATCATGACCTCGATGGCAGGCGAGCGTGGCGTGGCGCCCGAGTGGGACGGGGTCGTCGAGAGCCTCGTGACACACCTCGGCGAGCTCCTCTCCGGGTAGAGTGGGGCCGCCATGAAGGCGCTTGGAATCCTGCTCATCGTCGTAGGCGCGGTCGTCGGGTACTTCACCGTCATCGACCGCGAGACGGCGCTGGCGCTGGACTTCGTGGAGGCGGTCCCTCACACCTCCGCCTGGGCCGTGCTGGTCGGTCTGGGGCTGGCGCTCGTGGGCATCGACATCGCCCGAGGCCTGCTGGCGAAGCCCGAGGAAGGCCCCAAGCGTCACTCCGGCAGGCGGCCGAAGAAGGAGCAGCCCCCGGAGCGGAGGGAGCTCCCGCTGTCCCGCGGTCGCATCCTGGCCCACGCCCGCGGCTTCGGCTTCGGGAACAACGTGCGCCTCGAGCCGGACACTTCGCCGGGTGTGCCACTGACCGTCGTGCTCCAGCACATGTCGCCCCAAGCGGTGAAGCGCACCTGCGTGCGCGTCGCCGCCTTCGTGAGCGAGATCCCACGGCCGCCAAGGGTCCGCATCCGCTTCGAGCAGTGCCCCGACGATCCGAGCCCGAGACAGCACGTGATCACCGGCGCCATCTCGACCCACATCGCCCGCTCGGAGTTCAATGCGACCTCCCACCTCGATCATGTCGAGGTGCTCTTCTTCAACCCGGACCCGGAGTGGCTGGAGATCTGGGGGTCCTGACATCAGTCTCTCGAGACGAAGCGCACCATGAGCATCGCCTGGCGGTTGGCCCAGCTCTCGCGCTGCCCTGGCCACTCGGGGACCACGGTGTCGAAGAGGTGGTCCTCGTTGCCCGGCGGGTCGTCGATCCTTCGAGCCCGGACTCGAATCGTCCGGAGGTCGATGGCCCGGGCCAGGATCTGGAGCCCGTCGCGCTCGACGAAGACCGTCTGGACCGGCCCGTCTTCCGGTTCCCGCCAGATGAGCACCTCCACCGCGGCGTGAACCAGCAAGGCGCCACAGAGGCGTCGCAGACCCTGTTGGGCTCGGGTTCCCTGCATTCGTGGTTGTTCCTCTGCTACCCAGACCGTACCCCCTGGTCCGGACATCCAATGCAGGCCGACAACTACTGGAAATCACACAGATAGTGTGAGCCAGAAAATGGCCGGTTCCGGTCATCGAAATGGCTGTCTTCGGCTATGGACAAGGCCACGCACCCTCCGGCAGTGGACGGTATTGCCCGGCCTGACCGAACTGTGCGGGGTGGACTCACCTGATCTCGAAGACAGCGATCTCCTCGTCTTCGAGGATCGGCTCTCCGAGCATTCCGGCGTGGGCCTCGTAGCCAAGCCAGTGGGGATCTGTGTTCGAGACGTCATGCTTGTAGAAGAGCGCGTAGCGGAAACCCTCCTGCCGGTACACGACGACGCCATCCTCCTGCAGCGCGATAGCCCAGGGGAAATGCCCCATCATCTCGGGCAACAGGATGTGGCGCAGCACGACGGTGCTCGGGTGTCGGTAGACCGCGGCAGCCGAGGCCCGCCGCCCGTACTCCACCTGGTCCACGGCCAGCGGGAGCACCACGACCCCGTCGGAGATCTCGCCCAGTTCGGCGAGCTGCTCGAGCAGCGGGAGGCTGGCGATCGGCCTGATTGGATGGGGCCAGTGGGGGCCGGTGGTCCAGAGCCCCTGGGCAAGGGAGAGCGGGACGAGGCTCCACGCAGCCAGGCGGATCCTGGGTGATCGAAGGGACAGGCCGGCGCACAACAGGGTGACCACGCCGAGGAAGACCACCGGCGCGGCGCGGTAGTACTGGCCGCCCAGGACCAGGGGGTAGCCGGCGCGCTCCAGGAGCTCCATGGGCAGGTAGAAGGGGTGCTGCGTCAGCGGCTCGAGACGCCACTGGCCGCCGACCATGAGCTGGGGGCCGAGGGCTATGACGAGCCCCAGCAGGGTCAACGCCAGGCCCGTCCCGCGACCCCGGGCTGGTCGCCAACAGAGCAGCAGGACGGCGACGAGCAGGGCGAGCCCGATCGTGCAGGCGTGGACGTTGTCGGTGGGCTCCGGGACGCCTCCGCCAGGGCCGAACAAGAGGTTCTCGAAGGTGGCCACGGGCTCCTGCAGCGCTGGCGGCGTCTGGTGTCGAAGGACAGCCGCGGGCTCGAAGAGCATGTTCCGGTCGTGAATGGACCCACGCGTGTAGTAGGCATGCGCGGGCAGCATGCCCAGGCCGGTGCTCGCCAGCGCGGCCAGGGATCGAACGGCGACACGCCAGGAGCGCTCGAGGACCGCCCGGCCCAGGAGCAGCGGGCCGGCGAACAAGGGCAGGAACAGGGCTGGGTAGGGCTCGGTGAAGACCATCGCCGAGCCCAGGAGCGTAAAGACCGGCAGCGCCCACCAGCCGCGCCTGCTCGAGAGCATCCACCACGCCAGCGCCAGCCAGGCCGGGTAGAACCAGATCTGGATCTTGTCCAGGTTGCAGGAGGCGATGTTGCTCAGCAGGTATGGGCAGCTCGCGTACAACAACGCGCCCAGGGCGGCGGTCCAGCGCTCCGCCGCGGTGCTCTTGCGCAGCCAGACGTAGGCAGCTGCGGTCGCGAAGACCGGGGAGATCAAGAGCAGGATGTTGAAGGAGGCGATGGGTCCCAGCAGCGGCTGCAGCGGCGTGGCGAGCAGGGCGGGCACCCAGCCCAGGAACTGGGCCTTCGTCTCCTGAGGGAAGCCGAGGTGCAGGGTCCGCGTGGACAGGGGCAAGTCCCCGACGAGCATTCGGGCGATGTGGCTCATGCCCCAGGTCTGACCACCGGTGAAGGCGCTGTCCGGCTGGGACGTGGCCAGCTCCAACGGCAGAGGCCAGAAGAGCAGCGCCGTCAGCACCAGCGTCGCGCCGCAGGCGACCAGCGGGGCCAGGAAGCGCTCGCGTGTCACTCGTTCAGCCAGCCGCTGGCCCGGAGCTCATCGACGAGGGCCTGGGCCAGGACCCCGTGGCCGCCGCGGGTCAAGTGCACGTTGTCCACGAACATCCTGCTCCGGGCTGGGTCCTCGAGGAGCGACGCCGCGTCGAGGCTGCGAACGTCCGGCCGGTCGGACGCGAGCTCGGCGAGCAGCTCGCCATAGGGGTTCAGCGCTCCGCGCTCCAACGAGATGGCCTCTCGCACGAGCAGGCTGCGTGTGCCCCGCTCGGCGAAGACAGCGAGGATGGCCTCCAGGTTGTCCCGCGCGTCGTCCAGGGGCACCGCCACCGCCCGGGCGTTGCCCATCAGCGCGCCGACACCGAAGCGCAGACCCTGGTACAGGCGGAAGTCCGCGAGCAGGCCGGAGATCCGGGACGCGAGGCCCTCTCGCTGCCACTGGGCGAAGGCCTCGGCGTAAGGCACCCGCACTTGGGTGAGCAGGTCGTTGTGGCCGACGTAGAGGATGGCGATGTCGGGGTCGACCTCTTCGACGCGGGTCTCCAGGTAGCGGCGAATGTGGAGGGTGGTCCACCCGCCGACCCCCTGGTTCACGACCTGGGCCACCCCTCCGAGGCGCAGCTCGAGCTCGGCTGGGTAGAACTCGTCGAGGTCGTCGTTGACGAAGGCCCCGCCAGTGCTGCTCCCTCCGAAGGCGACCACACGGATGCGGCCGTCTCGAGGAGTGGGAACGACCGGGTAGTGCTTGTCGGGCCAGTCGCGGTGCTCTCGCTTCTCCTCCAGCTCGACGAAGTCCCGGTCCAGCTCGGCGGTCTCGCGGGCGGACAACCCACCCCAGGAGGCCCCGGTGGGCGTGGCGCGGATTGCCGCCTCGGCGCAGACCACCGCGGCGAGCACGCAGGCGAGGCTGATCAGGTTGAAGCCGCGCAGGCGCCTGGCGTTGGCCCAGATCAACAAAGCCAGGCAGGCGGAGAGCAACAGGGTGAAGGCCCCGGCGGTCGGGTTCCAGACCAGCGGCAAGGCCCCGAGCGCCAGGGCCGGGACTGCGGCGAGCAAGCGCCGCCCCCTGCGCGCCGAGTCGAGCACCCAGGCGCCGGCAACCAGGACCGAGGCGAAGACCAGGGGCAGGAGCAAGGCCCAGGTGATCGGAAGGCTCGTCTGGATGCGCGCCGCCTGCAGCCAGGAGGCCAGGTCGCCGTAGGCCAGCGGGGCGCAGAACAACAGCGGCGTGGCGACCAGCGCCGCACGACTCCGCCTCAGCAAGCCGAGCCCTCCCAACAGGATCGCCCCCAGGGCCGCGCCGAGCAGCCGCAGGCCCCAGGCCGGCCCGGGCGCGATCTCGTCGTTGACCTCCAGGAAGGAGACCCGCGCCATTCCCGTTCCGAGGCGGAGGTCGCGCACCGCAGGAGCTGCCTGTGCGCACCGCACCTCGGAGCCGTCGATGCCGGCGGACACTTCGCCATCCTGGGACAGCGCGACCTCGAACACACCCTCCGGTGGTGGGGGCAGGGTGCCATCACACTCGAGCTCCCAGGTGCGCCCTCCCTGGCTGCGGACGAGTCGCGTGACGGCCTCGCCGGTCCGGCTGAGGATCAAGGCGTCCTGGCCGTGGCGGCGGGCCAGGACCAGCTCGACCCTGGCGCCGGGGGGAAGGCTCAGTCGCGCCTTCACCCCCGACGAATCCCGGAGGGTCCACATGCCGTGATCCGCCAGCGGCCAGCCGGTCCCAGGCAGGGCGGCTCCCTCGCCCTGGGAGCGCGCCAGCGGGGTCTCTGGGTGGTCGGTGCGGGCTGAAGGCGGGCCAGCTTCGAGGCGCAGACGCTCGCCGCAGATCACCCCTCCCCAGCCGAGCGAGGCGCCGCAGAGGGCCAACAGCAGCGGGGCCGAGCGCACTGCCGATTCAGGGCCCTTGCAGACAGGCTTCGAGCGCGTCCGCGACGATCCGGTGCCCCTCTGGCGTCCAGTGACCGTCGAAGTCGAAGTAGGCCCGGGTTCCCGCTGAGATGGCCGTATCCAGCGGAGCATGGAGGTCACAGGAAGGCACGGACAGCGCATCGAGCTCCGCCAACACCGCGTCGGTCGGCGCCCGGGGGGTCGCCGTCTCCGGGTCGTGGCCGACCAGCGAGAACGCTGCGGCCGTGCGGGTCGGATCCACCGCGAAGCCCGGCGGAGACACCGCGACCAGCAGCTCGTCGCCCCGCTCCGAGGTCTCGCGCGACAGCTCGGCCAGCAGGGGTCGGGTCGTCTTCAGCAGGTTGTCCAGGTCCCGCTGGCCGCTCTCGGTGAAGATGGCCAGCTCCCGGGCCCACCGCTGCCGATCGGGCCCCTGCCCGCTCTCGAGCGCGCGGGTGCGCTGGACCACCTTCCACCGGGCATGGAGGTAGGAGTGTTGGGACAACAGCCGCCGCCACCATGGGGTGCGGAAGCTGGGCATCGGGCTCCCGTCCGGCCTCCGCTCCGCGTCGTGCAGCACCATGGAGCGCCGCTCGTTGTCGTGGAGGTCGTTGCCGGTGAAGAACACCACGAGCAAGCCATCGAGCCCCAGCTCGTCGTCGAGCATGCGGTACTGGCGGAGCACCTGCCAGGTGCCGTAGCCGTCCGCGCCTCCGTTGAAGGTCTCGCGCCCCTCGGCCAACAAGGCCGTGAAGGTCTGTTCCTCGTCCACCTGCACCGCGAAGGTGAAGGAATCGCCCGTCACCAGCCAGCGCTCGAGACCTTCGTCGGGACCGGGCTCGGGGCCTCGGAGTCCGAGGCTGTTGACCCGCACGTCGACGCGGTAGCCAGGGGAGATGCTGACACCCTCGAAGCCCGGCGTCGGTCGGTGGCCGAGCTCGTGGCTGTTGACGTAGAGGCCGTCGGGGGCGTTGTCCGGCGCGTTGAAGGTCAGCTCGGCCTGGGCGGGTGCGGCCAGGACCCGAGCGCCCCCCTCGACGAGCAACAGGGCGACCAGGGGCGCCGCGAAGATCCCCAGGCCGCGAAACAGCCAGCGACGCCGATTTCCTGTTCCGGACGAGGACATGCCTCGGACGATAGAGCAGAGTGCAAGGGTGAAGGGCCTCGCAGACGATCTCCGCGTGAAGACCTGGCTCGCCCTGGCGGTGCTGGCCCTCGCCCTCGCGGCGCTCGCCACCTTCCCGGCCATCCTGCAGACGGCGACCCACGTCGGCGCGCCGATCGACCACCCGGACACCACGGTCGGCATCTGGTGGCCCACGGTCGTCGCCGAGTCGCTCGTCGCCGGGGAGTCGCCCTTCTTCTGCAGCCAGCTGAACTGGCCCGAGGGGCAGGACACACGCCTGGTGCTCTGGAGCTTCACGCTCGAGGCCCTGTTCCTGCCGGTTGCGCTGCTGTTCGAGCCGATCGAAGCGATGAACGTGATGCTGTTCTGCATCCTCGTGCTCAACGGCCTGGCCTGCGCCTGGGCGGGCCGGGTGGTCTCGGGGTCATGGCTCGGCGCCGTGGTCGGCCTGGTGTTCGGGGCGACGAGCGCCTACTCCTTCTGCGAGAGCAGCTTCGGGCGCCCCCAGCAGGCCCTCTGGGCACCCCTGGTGGTCTACCTCGGCGGGCTGGTGCTGCTCGCGCGAGAGCCTGGGAGCTGGAGAGGCCGGGCCATCTGCATCGGGAGCCTGGCCGCCTCGGCCACCATCTACTGGTTCTACGGCTACTTCCTGGGCGTGCTCACCATCCTGCTCGCCGTCGGGCACGGGGTGACACGGACGATGACCCGGGCGAAGTTCCTGGACTTCGCCGTGGTCGGCGTCGGAGGCGTGCTGCTGTCAGCCCCCTTCATGGTGCCCGTCATCCAGGGCTACCTCGAGAATCCGCAGCACTACGAGGGCGTCGCGCAGGACCACGCGGACCCGCTGATGCTGCAGATGAGCCACGCCTTCACCTTCCCTGGCTCCTACCTGGGCGCCCTGTCCGAGAACTTCCACGAGCCCAGCAACCGCCTGCCCGTGGTGGTCGTTCCGCTCTTGCTCTTCGGGGCCTGGCGCGGCAAAGGCCCCGTGCGCTGGCTCGCGGGCCTCGGGCTCGCCGCGGCGCTCCTGGCCGCGGGGCCGGAGCTCCTGTCCGCTCCTTCGGTGCCGCTGCGACTGGGCGACCGCATGGGCGTCCGCCTGCCCCAGGCCTTGCTGAACCATCTGCCGGGCTGGCCTCGGTTCTGGTGGCCCTATCGCTGGCAGGCCGTCAGCTACGGCGCTGCGGCCATGGTCGCGGCGTGGGCGGTCCCCAGGCTGCCACGTCCACGCTGGGTGGCCGGCGCCTTCGCGCTCCTGCAGGCCTCTGAGGCCAACCTGATCCTCCGCGGCGGTCTGAGGGCGCCACACCAGATGCAGTCGCCAGCGCAGGTGCCAGAGATCTTCCACGCGCTGGCGCGGCTCGAGGGCGAGCGGCCGATCCTCCAGGCCCCCCTCGCCACACACCCCAACTCCCTGCTGGGCTGGCAGATCTACCACCGCCAGCCGATCGACGGCGGCGTCGCCTGGCAGATGAGCGGTGTGCGCACAGAGGGCTACGACCAGCGCCGGGTCCAGGTGCCGCTGTGGGTGGACCTCCAGCGCATCTGGCACGGCGAAGAGGCCTACAGACCAGCTCGCGAGCCGTGGACGCTGGAGGACTCCGGCGGCTACCACTATGTGATGATGTACCCCAACCGCGAGATCGAGCACGATCTCCGCGCCATAGACGCGACCACCGCGTACCTCGGCGAGCCCTTCTGGGATGGACCCATGGTCGTCCTCTGGGCCCTCGACGGCGTCGCGGAGGTCCCGCAGCTCTGAGGAGGGCGCGATCGCTTCCCGCGCGACGACCTTGGTCACCTTCATCGCCGGAGTCGCGGTGGGCTACGGCGTGCTCTACCTCTCGCCCGGCGACGACCAGCCACAGGGCGGGCCCGCACCGGACGACATGCCCAGCGGCGAGCTCCCACCGCCAGGTCCTGATGCCCTCCCGCCCCTGAAAGAGGGCGTGGTCGATGAGATCCCCATCGACGTTCCCCGCTTCGAACCCCCGAAGGACGAGATCGACGACGGCTCCTCGGAGCTGCGGACCCACCTGAGCGAGGCCGCCGGGCTGTGGTCGGTGGCCGCCGAGGGCTCGGAGGGCGAGCTGGCCGCCACCTGTCACGAGCTGGCGAGCACGGCAGAGGCCCTCGATCCCGGGGCTCCACCGGTGAACGAGGCGGCTCGGTTCCTGCTGGCCGAGCACGAAGCTCTGGAGCGCCTCGCGGCGGCCGGCGTCGCCGCCGAAGAGCTCCAGGCACAGGTCGACGCGCTGCGCCTTGACTGAGCGCGTCGAGCGGCTGCTCCTGCTGGCGGTGCTGGCGGCCGCGGTGCTGCTCATGCTTCGCCCCATCGCCCCTGACCCGTTCGGGCTGGTGATAGGCGCGGTCCGCTCAGAGGCGCCTCGCCACTTCTGGGGTCTCTGGGGTACCGCCGAGCACATCGGCGAGTGGGGCCCCTTCGTCGCCCACCTGGAGCTCGATCACCCCAGCGGGTACACGCGCCACCTGATGGACCCGGTGAACCTGCTCTTCTTCCTTCCCGCCTGGGGGGTCGTCGGAGGCGTGGAGGGGGCCATCCTCGGCTACAACCTCGTCCACGTCGCGTGGACGGTCATCGGAGGTCTCGGAGGCTGGCTGCTCGGTCGCCGGATCGCAGGGCCGGGCCTGCCGGCGCTCTTTGTCGCCTTCGCGGTCGCGACCACACCCTATCTGCTCGCGACGCCCTACCTCGGCCGCACAGAGATGCTCCCGGGCATGGGTCTCCCGCTCCACCTCTTCCTCCTCTGCCGCGCCCTGGATCAGGACGGGCGGTGGTGGCACGCACTGGGCGCGGGCCTCACGCTCGCCGCTGTCGCGCTGGGCGGCTGGTACCTCGCCTCGTGGCTCCTGCTGTTCGAACCACCCCTCGCCCTGTGGCTGGCCCGAGGGGGCTCTGGGAGCTGGCCCCGCCGACTCGGTGTGCTGGCCGCGGTCGCCATCGCGGCAGTGCTCCCGGTGCTGCCTGCCCTGGCTGCCTTGCTGGACCACCCTCCTCCGATCCTCGGAGAGGAGCAGCGGGTGAGCGCCCACATGGGCATCTGCACGCCGCCACAGCTGCTGCTTCCCTTCATCGGGAATGTGCAGGGCTTGCCTGGCGCCGACCTCGCAGCCTACCCGGGCGTCCTGCTCCTCCTCGCAGGGACCGTGGGGGCAGTCCGCTCTCCCCGAGCGCGGCCCTGGTACGTACTCGCCCTGGTGATGCTCGCGCTGAGCCTCGGGCCCTTCCTCGTCTGGACCCAGGAACCCGGTGAGCTCTTGGACGACCCGATGCGCCTCCCGGCCTGGTGGGTCGAGCGGCTCATTCCACCGCTGCGCTTCATCTGGGGCTGGTGCCGGCTGGGCATCTGGGTCAGCTTCCCCCTCGCACTGGCTGGCGGGATCGCGCTGAGGGAGCTCCTCGAGCGACTCCCTCGGCTCCGCTACCAGCTCTTCGTCCTGCTGCTCATGGGCGTCGCGATCGACCACGGAGCCGATCGGCGGCCCGCTGGCGTCCAGGGTGATTCCTTCGATCCGCACCCGCCAGAGGACCTGTTGGAGGCCCTGGCCGAGCTCCCGGATGGAGCAGTGCTCCAGCTCCCACTCGACGACTTCTACATGGTGTGGCAGCTGGCTCACGGCCGCCCGATCGCCGAGTCCCAGGAGATCGAGGACGCTCGGAGCCAGAGCTGGATCGTGCAGCAGGCCCTCGGCGTGGTCGTCCAGGTGCAGGAGGGCGAGGCGCCGGACCGCAGCGACTTCGGCCACGAGGTCCGCGAGTGCGGAGCCTGGGACGAGAACCGCCTCGTCGAGCAGGGCTACGCCGCGGTCGTGCTTCATCGGGACCGGCTCCCCGACGCCCACGTCCAGCTCTCGTGGCTCCTGACGGCAGCCCTGGGGACCCCGATCGTCGACACCTCCACGCTGGCCCTGTGGGTTCCCGAGACACAGGCGATCCCATCACGGATGCGCTGCAAGCTCGCAGAGGTCGAGTTGCCCGCAGCGGCACCTTGATAGATTGGTCACATGCTCTCTCTCTTCTCGCTCCTATCGATCGCCTGCCTCCCTGCGGACACCCAGGGAACCGTTGAGCTGGGCGGCGGCACGACGACACAAGACTATGTCCGAGAGGACGTCCGCTTCGACCTCCAGGAGGGCGAAGGCGTCACCCTCTCCGGCACCGTCACGGTCCAGAGCGAGCAGAAGGGCGAGCTGCGGATGGACCTGCTCGCGGACCAGGACGGCAACATCCGCCTCGTGCACACCGCCCCCCTCGGCGAGCCAGGCCCCTTCAGCGTGCGCGTGCCGGAGCAGACCGGATCGCTGCACCTCGTCGCCTACATCGACACGACGGGCTCCGGGCCGATCGGCGCCGATCCGGTCGCTGTCGTCCCAGGCGGCCTCGACGTCGGAGGGCACGACATAGACGGCATCGAGCTGAACATCAGCGACGACACGGAGTTCGGCACACTGGCGAAGCAGCTCGGCGGACAAGGCGGACCGACCGGAGCTCAGGGTGGAGCACCCGGTGGAGCACCCGGTGGAGCACCCGGTGGAGCACCCGGTGGAGCACCCGGTGGAGCACCCGGCGGACAAGGCGGGGCACCTGGCGGACAAGGCGGAGCACCCGGTGGACCAGGCGGAGCACCCGGTGGAGCACCTGGCGGACCGGATGGAGCTGGAGGACCTGGTGGACCTCCCGGGGAAGCCTTGGGACCGCCGGACGGCGCCCAGGTCGATCCGCTGGTCGCGCCGCCGATGGACGCGCCACCGTCTGATCTCGCGCCACCAGGGGAGCCTCCCGCCGAGCCTCCCCCGGAGGACCCCGGGGGGTGAGGGCCCGACGGAAGCTGGGGCTCGGCCTGCTCACTGCTGCGCTCCTTCTCCTGTCGATCGAGGGAGTCCTCCGACTGGCCGGCGACCCACCCGAGCCGACGCTGGTGGTGACGATGCCGGACGGCAACCGGGCTCCCTTCACGGAGTCCGACGGCACGCTCGTCCCCAACTACCAGGGCCCCTTCCCCGTGGCGCCGATCCCCCTGGAGAAGTCGGGGCCGCGCGTGTTGATGTTCGGCGGCAGCAGCGTCCACGGGGGTGGCACCGAGCGCCTGCGGCTGGACCAGGAGATGCCGGGGGTGCTCGCCGAGCTGCTCGGGGTCGAGGTCCGCAACCTCGGCGGGCCAGGCCTGGACACCGGTCACCTCGTCGGCATCGTGGAGGCCGCTGGGGTGCTCCAGCCAGACGTCATCGTGCTCTACACGGGGCACAACGACCTCGGCAACGCCGTGTTCTTCCATCGCTACGGGGACCTCCGCTCGGTCCTGACGCACAAGGCGCGCGGGACCCTCGGGAACCTCGCTCTCTTTCAGTGGCTCGAGGTGCTCCTCGCGCCGAACGAGTTCCCGATCCCGACCCCCGAGGCGCAGGGTCTCTGGACGGTCGACGCCGAACGGCGTGAGCAGGTCCGGAGACACTTCGAGGAGCGACTCCGCCGCATCGTGCGCGTGGCAAAGGAGACCGGCGCAGAGGTCGTGCTGGCGACGGTGGCCTCGAACCCCTGGCAGCCGACGACCGAGTGGGAGTGTCCGGCGGCGCTCCGGCGGCTGGGGCTCAGTGGCAGGTCCCCCGACTGGGACTTCTCGGGGGTCGATCAGGACGCGCTCTCGGCCGAAGACAAGGACTGCCGGGACATCGCCTGGCTCGAAGCGGTCCTCGACGCCGACGCAGAGATCCTGGACGAGCTGAGGGACACCGACCCGCTGCCGCTCCGCGCGGACCGCGCCACCGTAGAGATCATCAGGACCGTGGCAGAGGACGAAGGGGTCGCGCTGGCCGACGTCAACGCGGCGCTGCGGGCCGAGGGCGGGGGCCTCGAACCACCTGAGCACTACATAGACGTCGTCCACTACAGCGTCGGCGGGCACCGCGCGGTGGCAGAAGTGCTCGCGCCGGTGGTCGACGACGCCCTCGCCGGCCGCTAGGCTGTCTCGTGCTTCTGCTCCTCGCGTGCCCTGCCCCCGACCAGCCGCCGCGCAGCCTGCCGGAGTCCGTCCCGGTGGACAGCGTGTCGGACTCGGTGTCGGACTCGGCAGAGTCGGTCTTCTCCGAGCAGCTCGCTGACGCCGATCACGTCTTCCTGGGAGAGAGCAGGGAAGGCACCGGCTTCAACGCCGCGGACTGGTTCGGGTGGCGCGTGGCGGGGGTCGGTGACGTCGACGGGGATGGACGCCCCGATCTGCTGATGACCGGTCGCTACGACGACGAGGGGGATGAAGACGCCGGCAAGGTCTACCTGGTGACAGCCACGGACATCTCGGGCGGGCTGTCCACGAACATCGCGGAGGTGTCCTCCAAGTGGTACGGCGAGGGCCAGGACGACCACGCCGGGCGCGACATCTCCCCGGCAGGAGACATCGACGGCGACGGGCTCGCCGACCTCTTCATCAGCTCGTACTACAGCGGCGATGCCTACCAGGCCGGCTCGGCCTATGTCGTGCTCGGCGCGAGCATCACCCCCGGCTCCCATCCGCTGGCCGAGGCCGACATCATCGTGCGTGGCGAGGAGGAGTTCGAGTTCGTCGGTCGGTCCATCGACGGGGGCGAGGACCTCGATGGGGACGGCGAAGACGACCTCCTCGTCGGCTCGATGGGTTGGGACAACCAGCGAGGACGTGTCTGCCAGATCAGCGGCGCCGCGCTCCAGAGCGGCCCCCTCGGAGACGTGGCCAGCTCCTGCGCGCTCGGCGAGGCGGTCGCGGACAACATGGGCATGGACGTCGCCGGGGTCGGAGACGTCGACGGCGACGGGCTCGGGGACGTGCTGATTGGCGCCTGGACCTACAACGGCGACGAGCTCAACCAGGGGCGCGCCTACCTCTCGCTCGGGGGCCTGGCGGACGGTTCGGCCGCGGACCTCGACTACTCCTGGGACGGCATGGAGGAGCGGGCCTCGCTCGGCCGCGCGGTCGCAGGCGCCGGCGATGTCGACGGGGACGGACTCGCCGACTTCCTGGTCGGAGCCCATGGCCCCTTCGGATCGGCGAGCAGCGCTGGCCACACCTACCTCTTCTACGGGGCGGCGCTGCCCGAGCCCGGCACCTACGACATCAGCGCCGCGGACCTGGTCTTCGACGGCTCGGCCCCCAACGACTACAGCGGCGACGCGCTCGACTCTGCCGGCGATGTCGACGGCGATGGACTCGACGACCTGATCTTCGGCGCGCTCTTCACCGGCGACCAGGGCGGCACCGCCTACCTGTGGTACGCCGCGGGCCTCGGCCCCACGGGCACGTACTCGCTCGACGAGGCCGACCAGCTCTTCCACAGCGAGACCGACGGCGACCGCGCGGGGGCCTCCGTGACAGGGCCCGGGGACATCGACGGCGACGGAAGAGACGACCTCCTCATCGGGGCCTACGGCCATGACGCCGAGAGGGGTGCGGCCTACCTCGTGTTGGCGCCCTGAGCCCGCTTCGGCGCTTTGGACCCTGGGGGGCGCTGTTCCTCGGCGCTGCCCTTCCCCTGGCCCGTGTCCTGGCAAGCCTTCGCAGCGCGCTCCCCGGGGACGACTACGGCGATGTCTACAAGCACGCATGGTCCTTCTGGCACGCTCCCGCCGTGCTCGCCGAGGGTCACCTCTTCGAGACGCCATTCCTGAACGCGCCGGGCGGGGCCAACCTCCTCGACGTGATGCTCGTCCCGGCTCTGCTGATGAGCCCGGTCGCCTTCGCGCTTGGTCCGGTGGCAGCGGCGAACCTCTGGATCCTCCTGAGCTTCCTGTTGATCGGCGCCGCCACCTACCGCCTGGCGGTAGAGCTCACCGGCAGCAGGCTGGGCGCGACCTTCGCCGGGCTCTTCGCCCAGAGCGCGCCCTACCTCTACGGCTACGCCCTCGAGAGCGGCGTGCACGAGCGCCTGACCGTCTGGGTCTTTCCACTCCTCGTCCTCGGCCTGCTGAAGGCGGCCCGTGACGGCTCGTGGCGCTGGGGTCTGGGCGCCGCGGTGGCGGTGGCCGTGACCACCGCCGGCTGCCAGGTCTACGGCGTCTTCTGCGTCGTTGTGCTGTTGCTGAGCTTCCCGATCTGGGCGCTCAGAGGCCGCCAGCAGACCCACTGGATCCCGCTGGCGGCGACGCTCCTGGCCGTCTGTGTCGGGCTCATCGCGGTCTACGCGCTGGTCCACGCGGCGGCCACGGATCCCTGGTCCGCGTCGATCCAGCCTGGACGCACCGAGCTCTCCCTGGGTCTTCGACACACCCCCGACGTGGCCACCTTCGCCACCCTGCTCGACCCGGTGACCGTGTCCCGCGACATGGGGACGACGCTGGTCGGTGATCGCCTCCACAAGCTCGTCTACCTGGGCTGGATCCCGCTGTTGGCCGGCCTCGCCGGCGCCTGGGCGGGGCGCTTCGACGTGCGGGTCGTCGTCGCGGTCGGAGTGCTGATGGCGCTGCTGGCGACGGGCTCTACCCTTGGCGGAGTCGGAGTCCCGAACCCGCTGTTCGCTCTGTTCTCGGCCTTCGTGCCGACCTACGGAGCGATCCCGCCGGTCTGGCAGCAGGTCGGCGCCTTCGGTCCACTGGCAGCCGTGGGAGTGGCGGCGCTCCTCGCACGGTGGCCCCGGTGGTGGCTAGCCGCGGGATTGCTCGTCGGCTGGACCATCGAGCGGGGGCTCTCCCTGCCCGTTCCCCTCCTCGTCGGAACAGCGCCGGCCTCTGTTCCAGGGCTCTACGACCTCGTCGACGGACCGCTGGTCGAGGTCCCCCGGGTGCGAGACGGTCGGGCGCTCGCTCCGGGCGCGATCTTCCTCGCCCAGACCTCTCACGAGCAACCACTGCCGGTCGCGATCAACCTCGGCTCGACCGCCTTCGACGGCATGCGCGAGGTGATGCTCGGTGTGAGCGAGAGCTGGCCCGACACCATCTCCTGCATCGAGGGCCACGGCTTCGCCTGGCTCGCCTACCACGAGACCTGGGTCGCTCCCCACGTCGACGCCGAGGACGAGCTGGTCGAGCTCGAAGAGACCCTCGGCCCTCCGGTGGCCTCCGGGGACGGCATCCACCTCTTCCGGCTGGAACCGGATCCGCGCCTGAAGGTGCAGCGGACCTCTCCTGGCCGGATCTACCGCAACGCGCCGGAGCTCGGACTCAGGCCCGGCGTCTGCCCGGGGATGTGAGCCTCCAGCGCGGCGCCGAGCCGCTCGGCGAGCAGGCGCTGACCTCGCTTGTTGAAGTGGCAGCACTCGTCGAGGCGCACGGCCGTGACGTCCTGATCCGCGAGGAGCTCCGCGGTGTCGACGAGGTGGACGTGGGCGTTGTTCTCCGCGACCTCCCGAGCCCCCGTCAGGCGAGGGGGGGGGGCGTCGACGAGGAAGGGAAAGGCGATGTCGAGGCGGTGGCAGAGCACGAAGGCGACCTCCACCCCCTGCTCGAGGGCGAAGTCCGCCACCCGCTGCAGGGTCTCGGGCGGCACCGCTGGAACGAAGCTGCCGACGGTCGCCGAGGGTGAACCGGCTGCGAGGTTGATGTACTGGTAGGCGTAGGAGTTGGCGAAGAGCCAGTGATTCAGCGAAGCCGGCACGGCGAAGACCCGGGGCGCGCCGTCGGGACCGACACGAAGGCCGCGCAGATCGAAGATGGTTCCCCCCACCATGCGCTGGACGTCCGCGTGGTCGGGGTGGGCCAGCGCGTAGACCTCGTAGACGAGCAGATCCGGCTCGAGCTGCGGAACGTACTCCTGCGTCAGCGCCCACTCCTCGGCGTGGCCGTAGCCAGGAGAGGCGTAGTTGTGCACGCAGAGACCGTCCTCACGCGCCTCTTCGCGCCAGAGGACGGACCAGGACTCCTCCACGGGCACTCCCCAGCCCTTCAGGATCGAGTCGCCGACGATGAGCACGCGGCGGTCGCCCTCGCACTCGGGCTCGCGCAGGCGCGGGGCATCCTCCGGCGCCCACCACAGGGGGGTGCCCTGCACGCGCTCGACGACGAGCTCCGGGCCGGGACGGATCACCATGCGCCGTGGCGTAGGGTCCCAGACGCGCACGCCGATCTCGACCAGCACGGGGGTCAGGGCTAACGCGACGACTGCGGAGTACGCGATTCGCCGCGCGACGGAGGCCATGGCTGACAATAGCTCACGTGTCTGCTCCCCTCCCCCTGGGACCCATCGCCGCCGGGACCAATCGCTACCGGCCAGGCGAGGCCGTGCGGGCCGTGCGGGCCGCGTGGACCGAGGGCGGCCCGGTGCTCTTCGACACCGCAGAGGTCTACGGGCTCGGACGCTCGGAGCGCGCCCTGGCTGGCGAGCCCCTCGTCGCGACCAAGGTGATGCCCCACCCCTGGAGGCGCCCCAGCTCGGTGGCCGATGCCCTGGACGCCTCGCTGGCTCGACTGCAGGCGAGCTCGGTCCGGCTCTGCCTGCTCCACTTCCCGGTCGAGGTGCGCGACAACAGCGCCTGGATCCGCGAGCTGGCCGCATTGGTCCACTCCGGGCGAGCGGAGGGTATCGGGGTCTCCAACCACGACCTCGGGCAGCTCCGAGAGGCCTGGCGCGTCGCGGGCGAGGAGGGTGTCACGATCGAGGTGGTCCAGGCCGAGTACAACTCGGGTCAGCGGTCCGTCGAGGCGGAGATCCTCCCCTTCTGCAGGGAACACGGCGTGCTCTTCCAGGCCTCGCGTCCACTCGACGGCGGCCGCCTCGACGCGCGGGAGTCCATCGGGTGGCTCCTGGAGCGTGGAGTCCAACCGATAGTGGGCACGCTCGACCCCGAGCACGCCCGGGCGGCACTGGCCTGGGCTGCCGACCTGGGCGGCGAGACCACGGTGGAGCGAAACGGGGAGTAGACCTGGAAAGGAAGAAGCCCCGCAACCGGTGGAGGCTGCGGGGCTTCGGGTACACCCAAGAGGAATCGAACCCCTAACCTTCGGATCCGTAGTCCGACGCTCTATCCAATTGAGCTATGGGTGCGCACGAGACGGGATGGCGGAGACGGAGGGATTCGAACCCTCGGAGCAAGTTTCCCCACTCACATGATTAGCAATCATGCACCTTCAGCCACTCGGTCACGTCTCCAGAACCTGAAAAGAACAAAGGAGGCGGTGGGATTCGAACCCACGGACCCGTGAGGGTCATCGGTTTTCAAGACCGACGCCTTCGACCACTCGGCCACGCCTCCAGATGGTGGGCGGCGAGCCCCGCAGAACTAATCTCCCGCCGCGATGCGGTCAAGGCCGCCCACGAAGGGCCTCAGGACCTCCGGAATCACTATGCTTCCGTCAGCTTGCTGGTAGTTTTCGAGGATCGCAACCAGGGTTCGCCCGACCGCCAATGCGCTGCCATTGATGGTCGTCGCCAGGCGTGCTTTCTGCTTCTTTCCGTCGACCGGGTTCGGGCGATAGCGCAGCTTCATCCGGCGAGCCTGGAAGTCACCGAAGGTGCTGCAGCTGCTGATCTCACGGTACTTGCCCTGGCCCGGCAGCCAGACCTCGAGGTCGTAGCAGTGGCGAGCGCTGAAGCCGAGATCGCCCCCGCACAGCCTCATGACCCGGTAGGGCAGACCGAGGGCCTGGAGCACTTCCTCTGCGTGCTTCGTGAGCAGCTCGTGCTGGTCGTCGCCGTCCTCTGGCCTGGCGATGCGGACGAGCTCGACCTTGTGGAACTGGTGCTGGCGAATCAGGCCCTTGGTGTCCTTTCCGTAGCTGCCGGCCTCGGCCCTGAAGCAGGGGGTGAAGCAGGCATACGCGATGGGCAGGTCGTCCTCTTCGAGGATCTCGTCTCGGTGGAGGTTCGTGACCGGCACCTCGGCCGTCGGGATCAGGAAGCCGTCCTGGCCGTTGAGCGGGTCGCTCAGCTTGAACAGATCGTCTTCGAACTTGGGCAGCTGGCCAGTTCCCGCCATCGTGTCCCGCCACACGATGTAGGGGACCATCACCTCTGTGTAGTCGCGCTCCTCCGCCATGTGGAGGAAGAGGTTCACCAGGCCACGCTCGAGCTTCGCGCCGACTCCTCGGAGCACCGTGAAGCGCGCGCCGCTGAGCTTCGCGCCCCGCTCGAAGTCGAGGATCTGCAAGGCAGCGCCTAGCTCGTCGTGGGTCCTGGGCTCGAAGTCCAGCGCGGGCTTCACGCCCCAGCTGCGGACCTCGACGTTGTCCTCTTCGCCCTTGCCGGGAGTGACCCGGGCATCGACCAGGTTGGGCAGGGCCAACAGCAGCGCGTCACGCTCGGCCTCGAGCTCCGCCTGCTCGGTCTCCAGCGCCTTGGCCTTCTGGCTGGCGTCGGCGACCCGGGTCTTCAGCGCGGTGGCCTCGCCGCCTCGCCCACCCCGGTAGAGCTGCCCGATCTGCGGGCTGAGCTCGTTGCGCAGGGCACGGCAGGCGTCGCCCTCTTGGATGACAGCACGCCGGCGGCCGTTGATCTCGGCTACGCGCTCCAGGGTCGCGAGCGCGCCCTCGTCGGCATTCCGCAGGGTCAGGGCCGCGCGCACGAGCTCCGGGTCGTTCTCGACGAGCTTGGGATCGAGCATGGGTATCTCCGCGCGGCCAGCTAACTGCTCACCGAGTGGGCTGCGGTCAAGATGAGCCGGATGAGGTTAGGTCGGCGCGGTGCTGCTAGCGCTCATCGCCTGCGACCAACCCGGAGAACCCGGCGTCGTGCCCCTGTCCCGGGGGATCGACTTCAGTATCGAGGACCTCCCCGACTCCAGCCGCCCGGGAGGCGAGGCGACGCCGGTCGAGGTCCCGCTCTCGGGGTGGGTGGTCGGAAGGGACGACGACGGCGTGGTCGAGTGGCGCACGGACCTGCCCGTGTCGCACATCGACTTCGGCCACTCCACCAGGAAGCGCCCCCAGCGCCTCAAGCTGATGTTCGACGGCTCGACCTCTCGCTACGACCGCGTCAGCGACGACGATCCCTTGCCGGTGAACACGTGGAGCGTGCGCGAGGAGCTCGTGCGTGTACGACGGGACAAGGATGCGGGCCCGCCGGAGGACGCCTCCCTCCACTACCAGCGCGCCACCGACAAGGAGAGACGCCTCAACTTCGCCGAGTCCGGGCTAAAGCCCGAAGAGTTCGTCACCGGCAGCCTGCAGCCGGGCCAGGACGCATTTCGCGGTCTCTTCATGCCCGCCCCGACCGCGCTGACCTGGGAGGACGTGCTCGTCCCCGAGCGCGGCGTGGTGGGCTTCGAGGCGACCATCTTCGACCCGCCGTGGGTCCTCGGCCCCAGGAGTGACGGCGCCACCGTGGTGCTGGAGGTCGACGGAGAGATCACTCACCAGCTGGCGCTGGAGCACGGCGGGCACCGGCGGCGTGTCCGCATCGACGTCTCGGAGCACGCCGGCGAGCGGGTGGACTTGCGGCTGCGGGTCGACGGGGGCGACAGCGACGACCTCGACTACGTCTTCCTGGAAGAGCCCGCGCTCTACACACCGAAAGAGGACCCCAGGCGCGTCGTGCTCATCTTCGTCGACACCCTCCGCGTCGATGCGCTCGGGGTCTATGGGGCCTCGGCCGAGGACAGCCCGAACATCGACGCCTGGGCCGCCGAGGCGCTCGTCTTCGAGCAGGCTCGATCATCGGCGCCGTGGACCCTGCCATCGGCCCGCACCGCCTTGTCCGGGCGACACCCAGACCACTGGGATCCAGAGGACAACCTGCCCGCACGGCTGGCGAGGGAGGGCTTCCTGACCCACGGCGTCGTGGGCAACGCCTTCCTCGACACCCCCTTCGGCATGGGCGGCGCCTGGTCCCGCTATGCCTACGGCTTCGTCTCTCCGGTCCGCACGCAGATCGACCGGGCGCTGGGGTCTCTGAAGGCCTGGCGCGACCGCGACGTGCTGCTCATGGTCCACCTGATGGAGCCCCACATGCCCTACAGGGAGCCGGAGCCCTTCCGCTCGATGTGGGCACCCGAACCCCCCGTGGGGCTGTCCGAGGGCATGTCCCGCGGCGAGATCCAGACCCTGAGCGCCGCCCGCCGCGAGGAGGCCAAGCCCTACGTTCGCGCGCGCTACCGTCAGAACGTCAGGTACCTCGACCACGAGCTGCAGCGGCTCCTGGCCGTCCTCGACGACGACGATCTGGTGGTCTTCTACAGCGACCACGGCGAGGAGTTCTGGGAGCACGGCTCCTTCGAGCACGGACACACACTGCACGACGAGCTTCTCAGGGTCCCCCTGATGGTCCGTGGCCCGGGGGTCGAATCCGGGCGGAGCGATGTCCCCGTGAGCCTGCTCGACATCACACCGACCATCCTCGACGCGCTCGAGTTGCCCTACGACGACCTCGACGGCGCCTCGCTGCTCGATGACCTCGACCCCCTCCGAGAGCGGGCATTGGGCTTCGGCTACCTGCTCTACGGGACCGACGAGTGGGGCCTGCTCACCCGACAGCAGAAGTGGGTGCTCAGCGCCGCGGGCGAGCGCCTCTACGACCTCGCGGTCGATCCGGCGGAGAAGGAGCCGCAGCGGCCCTCTCCCGAGCGATCGGCGGAGCTTGCCGCCGAGCTCGCAGAGGCCCTGGGTCGGCCTGTACACGCGGCCTGGCGCATCGGGATGAAGAGGACGAACAAGCGCGTCATGTCCTCGCCGATGTCGCTTGTGCTCAGGCACCCCGCTGGCTTCTCCGCGGCCTGGTCCGGCTACGACCCGCTGGACTCCCTGGCCTCACCGAAGCTGGTGGACGGGGAGCTCCACATCGACTCCTCGGAGCGGCAGGTCCCCCGAGAGATCTACGCCCTGCCCGCGGACGTGAGGGATCCCCGGGGACTCGAGCTCGTCGTCACGCGCTATCGGGAGACCCGCGAGGTCAGCTACGAGGGCGAAGGCGAGGTCCAGCTCAGGGGGCGCGCAGAGACCTTCCTCCAGCTCGGGGACGGCAGCCGAGCGGTGAAGGTCGGCGCCACGTGGGTGCCGGCGCCGAGCCTCCAGGCCATGCCGGGCGTCACGCCGGAGCGCGAGGACGAGCTGAGGGCGCTGGGCTACCTGGACTGAGCTCTCCTCAGGCGGGGCAGGAACCCAGCCAGCGCCAGGGCCAGCACGTAGGCGCCGAGCGCCACGGAGAAGGCGACGTCATAGCCCTCGATGCGGCTCAGCAGCACCGTCGCGAGACCCGCGACGACGCTGGTCCAGCCATTGAGCGCCCATGCCCAGGGCACGATGCCCCCGGCTTCTCGTGGGAGCAGGCGCATGGCGAGGGGGAAGGGCATGCCCATCAGGAGCCCCAGCGGCGCGACGGCCAGACCCACGACGACCATCCGCAGCACCGGCGACAGACCCAGGGCGTGGTCGTAGAGCAGCCCTGGCACGACCCAGGCCTGGATGGCGCCGAGTCCCAGCACACCGACGAGCACGACGCGGAGCGTGCGCAGGAGCCTCTGCGAATCCACGCGACCCGCCAGCACCGAGCCGATGCCCGAGGACAGGAGCATGGAGAGGATGACGATGGTGACGGCGTAGGTCGGGTGCCCGACGAAGAGCACCAGCTCGTGGATGAGCACGGTCTCGACCGCGAGGTAGCCGTAGCCCAGGCCCGAGACGTAGAGCAGCCCGAGACCGACGAAGCGCACGCCGCGGAGCTCGGTGGGACCACGCCGCAGCATCGGTAGGAAGATGAACAGCAGCCCGGCGACCAGGACGAAGGCCACCTGGATGACGACGCTGCGGTAGAGCGCCGTCAGCGGCTCTTCTTCCTCGCCCGTGGAGTGGCGGAGGGCCATCTTCAAGTGCCGCCCGACCATGCCCGGATCGTCGAGGTAGGGGCGGTCGTCGGTCATCCGCTTGCCCCACCACAGGGGCCTCTCCGGTTCGACCCGGGGGTCGCCGACCAGCACCGATCTGCGGAACGACGGGATCGCCTCCAGCAGCTCCGCGGTCTCCTCCGGGGTCCACGCTTCCTTCTTGAGCAGCATCACGCTCGCGCCCCCTCCAAGGACCGCGATGTGCCGATAGGGCTCCTCGACGCCCCGCCGCCTCAGGGCAACAGCTGCGGATCTCACCAGCTGGGGCGTCTGGCTGCCGCGGCCGAAGCTGATCGTGCCGCCGTCCTCGAGCATGTCGAGGTAGGTCTCGAAGGCCTCTACGGTCTCCAGCAGGGAGGGGGACCACGCGTTGCTCAGCAACCCGGCCGAGGACCACAGGTTGGCGTGCACCATGTGGATGATGACGTAGGGCTGCTCTGCGTGGAGGATCGCGGCGCGGCCATCGATCCCGAGGGTCTGCACTTCTGGGTCGAGGTAGGGATTGACCGGGTTGTCGGGGTGACGCTCACGCACGAGGTCGAAGATGTCGCCGACGACGTCGATGGCGTCGATGTCGTGGAAGCCGGCCCGTCGTGCACAGGCGACCTCTGGTCCGGCGGAGGCCGCGAGGATGGCGACGCGCCCCTCGTCGGGCTCGTGCAGCTCGTAGACCAGCGCCCGGTTGGCTTCCTGAGCGAGCTCGTCGACCCGCCCGGGTTCCTTGGCGATCTCCGACGCGCTCGAGTTGTCGAGGAGGACCAGGTCCGCGCGCTCTGCCTCGTAGACCGACAGCCGAACCAGCGGCGTCCACTTGGTGTAGACGACGCCGTCCTCGCTGTAGCCAGCCGCGTAGCGCACCCGCAGGAGCTCGACCTCGGACATGCCCGTGGCCGTGGCGCCGATGCCCAGCACAGCGACGAGGCAGGCGACGACGAGTCCTCTTCGAGCACCGGATGCCCAGAAGCAGACGGCCGCGGCGATGCCCAGGGCCGCGACGATCGGAAAGACCGTGTCGGGTCCGGCCATGACACCGAGCAGGGGCAGGAAGACGACCGCGCCACACGCGCCACCGACGAGATCGGCCCCGTAGAGCACACCGATCTTGTGGCGGAGGCGCTGGAAGACCCCGGAGAAGGCCAGGCCTGCAGCCGTGAAGGGGAGCGCCAGGATCGGCAACAGCACGGCGAACCAGAAGGGGTCCAGCAGGTCGTCCTTGATGGCCGAGCGCTCCTGGTAGGACTCCGGCGGGACCTCGAACTGCGTGACCACGGGCAGGCTGAGGGTGGCCACGACAGCCGCGACCGTGAGCGCTGCCTGGGCCAGGGCGATCCAGCCGAGGCGGCGCTCGAGGCCCTCTTCGGGGACCAGCTGCGGCCAGAGGTGCTGGGCCACCGAGCCGACACCGATGCCCAGCAGCGCGAGCGCGAGCGCGAGGTGGGCGAACTGCGCGAAGAGCACGACCCCGAAGAGCCGGGTGAGCAACAGCTCGAAGAGAACGAGACCGAAGCTGATGAGGAACAGCGCCGCGCAGGTCGAATAGAGCTTTCGGTCCACGGGCCGCGGTTATCTCGATGAAAGGCCTTTCGCGACGGGCTCTGGTAGGCTCCCGGCGGTGGGCCAGGGCACTCTCGAGCTGCTTCCGGACGGCATCCTCCAACTGGACGCCGATGGACGCGTCGTCTACGCCAACCGGATCGCCCAGCACCTCCTCGGCGGGGACCCCGTCGGGTCGAACGTCGCCCGGCTGCGGGCAGGAAAGGAGCGAGACCAGGACGGCCTGAAGATGGGCGTCTGGAGACGCCTCGACGGGGGCATCGCGGAGCTCGAGAGCAGCACTTCCCAGCACGGCGCCATGATCTTCGTGGCCCTGCGGGACATGTCCGAGCGGGCCACGACGCTGACAGCTCTGCGCGACGAGCGCAACCAGATGCAGGCGGTCCTGGAAGCCCTCCACAGCCTGATCGTCGTCTTCGGCAAGGAGCGGCGTGTGCTTCGGGTCAACGCGGCGGTGACACGGGCCACCGGCGTCGCCGAGCGGCGCCTGCTCGGGGATCCGACCGGGGTGCTCGGGCTCATCGACCCAGAGGACCGGGACTGGGTCGCCTCCGGGCTCGGCCGCGCGATGGGGGGCGAGTCGGTCGTCGGCGACGTGCGCCTCTTGGGTCCGCAGGGCCCCCGGGCCTACGAAGCCCAGCTGGAGCCCCTGGCGGGACAGGGTGCGCTCCTGCTCTGCCGCAGCATCACCAGGGAGCGCGAGCTCCTCGGGGTCTTCCGCGCCCAGGCGCGCAAGGAGGTCGCCGAGCTCAGCCTGCTCGCCGGCTCGATGGCCCACGACATCAACGACGCGCTGACCGTCATCGCCAGCGCCCTCGACAGCCTCCCGGCGGTCCACGGGCACGCCGCAGAGGCCCTCGTCGACGCAGAGAAGGCCCTGAGGAAGAGCCGCCGGGCCACCCGGGACATGCTGCACCTTGGCCGCCGCGAGGAGCTCGAGCACGGGCCGGTCAACCTGGGCAACCTGCTCGCCCGCGTGGTCGAGCGCCTCGCAGAGGCGGCGCCCTCCGGGGTCACCGTGCGCTGCGAGAACGGCCTCGGCTCGGTGCGTGTCATCGCGGACCCCAGCGGCGTCATCAAGATCCTCCACCAGCTCGGGGTGAACGCGATCCGCGCCGTGGGACTCGAAGGCGAGATCTGGTTCCGGGGCCACGAGCTGGACGGCGACGCCATCCTGGACATCGAGGACGACGGCGTCGGCATCCCCACGAGCATCCAGGGCCGGCTCTTCCAGCCCTTCACCCGCCACGCCAGCCAGCGACCCGTGACCGGGCTTGCGCTGGTCCGTGGGCTCGTGCAGAGCTACGGCGGTACGATCCAGGTGCAGTCCTCGCCGGAAGCCGGGACCCTCTTTCGCGTCCTGTTGCCGGTCTACGAGCGCGGCACGACGGTCACGCGCATCTTCGACGACGACGAGGTCATCGACCTCCCCGGCTCGGTCCTGCTCGTCGAGGACAACGACGCGGTCCGCCACTCCCTCGCCTCGCTCCTGGGTTCGCACGACGTCGTCGTGCACTCGGCCGCTGACGGCCTCGAGGCCTTGCGCATGGCGGACAAGCTCGAGGGCATCGAGCTCGTCTTGTTGGACATCGGCATGCCCGGGCTCGGCGGCGAGGAGGTGCTCCAGCGGCTCAAGCACCGCCACCCGGACCTGCCAGTCCTGATGATGAGCGGCTTCGCGCGCGAAGAGAAGGTCCAGGCCTGCATCGACGCCGGCGCGCTCGGCTTCGTGAGCAAGCCCTTCCGCCTCGCCGAGCTCTGCCTCGCGCTGGACGAGTCCCGCGAGTAGCCCGGTCATGCTCGCCCGCCTGGAACGCACAGAGCTGTCCGAGCGCCCCGTTGGCCAGCTCCTGGTCGGCCAGCTCGGTCTGCGCTTCGACTACGCCTTTCCGCGGCGGACGGAGATCGTGCTGGAGGGCTACGACAAGCTCCCCCAGGACCGCGGCGTGTTCATCGCGATGAACCACACAGACCGCTTCAACTACTGGCCGCTGCAGTGGCGGATGTGCCAGCTCGGCGGACGCTTCACTGCCACCTGGGTGAAGGGCAAGTACTTCGAGAACCCGCTGCTGGCGTGGTTCCTGTCCTCGACGAACAACATCCCCCTGCCCTCCCGCGGCTACCTCGTGGCGACCAGGCTCAGGCGCGAGCTGGGAAGAGACGCGAGCCCCGAGGAATACCGGGCCCTGCGCGACCGCCTCGACGCGGGAGAGGCCGACGACCTCGAGGGACAGTTCCAGGCCCTGATGCGCGAGGTCGCCCGCCTGAACCGCTCGGCGCTGCACGACAAGCGACTCCACCTGCTGGTCTTCCCACAGGGGACTCGCAGCAGGCGGCTGTCACGCGGGCACATCGGCCTGGCCCAGTTCGCCCAGCACCTCGGCGCCCCCATCGTGCCGGTGGGCTGCTCTGGCTCGGACCTCTGCTACCCGGGCAACTCGCCCTTCTCGAAGGGAGGACGCATCGTCTACCGCTTCGGCGAGCCCCTCGAGGTCGACGGCCCGGAGCTCGCCCCACACAGGGTGCGCGAGGACTTCGTGCCGCTCTCACGTGAGGCGGGCCAGCTCCACGCCCAGCCCTTCAGAGCGATCACGGACATCGTGATGGAGCGCATCGACGGCCTCGTCGATACGCAGTACCGCTTCGCCGATGGCGAGGGCGGGGGTGAAGAGGGCGTCGGGCGCTTCTTGTAGCGCCGTTGTTGGGATCCAAATCGGCAGTTTTCTGCCGACTTCATCAACAGCGGAAACTCTGACGCTCGCCGTCGGCTGTCCCAACGTTGGAACACCGATCCTCCAGCCGTCCTGTTGTTTGTCACGAAGTCCGCTCGCCGCGCGTAGATTCCCTCCAGAGGCCGTGACGCCAGCATGGGTCGACTTCGAGCCGGTGGCGGTCGGCGACTCGGTGTCCGTATCTACACGAGCGACGAGGGCTCCCCTTTCGAGTCCGGGTCGCTGATGTCTGTCCTGGTTCCCCCGGGCATGCAGACCGGCGTCACGGTCACCTTCGAGCCCACGGATGGCTTCGTGGAGTGCGAGCGTGGGATCGATCCGAGCGACCATGGGTTCCCCCTGAAGTTGTACTAGTCCTTTAACATCAGGGTTTTAGCGCCTCGCGCGGCGCTCCTGACGGCCCGAACTCGTCGCTTCGCGAGGTCGCGGTCGAAACGACGCGATCGCGACGGCTCAGGGGCCGTACAGAGCCCTCGAGACCCTTGCCAGCGGAGACCGAGGACCGGGTCACTTCGAGGCCCCCGAAACCGTCAAACGGCCAGGCACCGCCTTGACATTTCCATGACATTTCTGACCCACGTGGGTCTCCCGTCGGCCCAGCCACCCAGCACGCTGGGCGCATCGTCGGCGGGCCGGCCAAGCCGTCGATTCGACGCTCGATGTCTGCCACCTCGTCTACGGTGGCGACATGGGTGTCTCAGCCTGGCTCGTACTCGCCGCCTGCTCGAAAGGCCTCGACGACACCGGGCCCGCCGCGGTGGACAGCGCGACCCCGACAGCGAACTCCGGGACCCGGACGGCGATGGCCACACCGACGACGACTGCGACGACTCGGATCCCACGGTCCACCCGGGCGCCGAGGAGGTGCCCTACGACGGCATCGACCAGGACTGCGACGGGTCCGATGTCACCGATGCGGACGGGGACGGATGGGAGTCGTCAGCGGTTGGTGGGGCGGACTGCGACGACCTCGACCCCGAGGTGTCGCCGGATGCCACCGAACTCCCGGACACCTACCGGGACGAGAACTGTGATGGCTTGGCCGATTGGGACGTGATGACCACCTGGGATGCGGATGTGCTCTGGGAAGGAAACGAGCTCGACTGGAACGACCCGGAGGGTCTGTGGACCGGCCTCTCAGATAACGGAATCGGTGTGATTCCCGACATCGATGGCGACGGTGTCCGTGACATTGCCGCGCCCGCCGGCCTGGGCTTGGCGATCCTGCCGTCAGATGTCGACTACGGCGGCTACGGGCTCGACAGTGCCTGGGCAGTCTTCGACCACACCGAGGATCAGGAGCCATGGGGGTGGTGGGCCACGTACAGGCCGGGGGCCGTTCCTGATGTCGACGGCGTCGAGGACGTCATCGTCTCCGCAAGCGGGATCAGGAGGGGGGAGAACGCCGATTTCGTGTTCATTCTGTCCGCCGCCGACCTCGCGACGGGGTCACCGCTCAGCGGGGCCGATGCGCTTGTTGGCATCTTCAGCCTGGAACGGGCAACCTCCGGCCAAAGCAGTGCCTATGCGGTCGTGGACGTCGACGGAGACGGCATCGAGGAGCTCATCCTCGGGGAGCATTGGGTCAACGGGAACTACGGCCGGGTGAACGTCGTGGACTGGTCGCAGCTCTCTGCCGGGGGCGTTCAGTTCATGACCGATGCTCGGGCAATCGTCGAGATGGACGAGGCGAACTACCTCGGCTTTGAGATTGCGCTCCTGCCGGACTTGCAGGGGACCGGTCATGCGAGCTTGGCCATCGCGACGTGGGACCGCGTCTACCTGGTGGAGGCTGATCGCTTGGAAGACGGGAAGCTCGTTGAAGATATTGCGACTTCGACGGTGTTCTACTGGGCCGAGGACTACACGGACTCGGGCAAGGGTGGAGATCCGCGTACTACGCTGAGCCTGGGCGATCTCGACGGTGATGGACACGGCGAGGTCGGGTTCTATGACGAGACCGGGAACATCATCCTCGACGGTCAGACGTGGGGGGGGCGGGTGGATGTCTTCACCGACCTCTGGGCGGGCGGGGTGAGCACCTACCATGACGCGAATGGCCGCATCGTCAGCTCCACTTCATCCAGCGCTGGCATTGTGGGCATGGCTCGGGGCGACTTCGGAGGCACGGAGCCCGACCTCGTCGTGTGCGGGGCGGATGGCCTCTCGTTCCTGGCACCCTCAGGCATCCCCACGACGGGTCTGCTGGACCTCGCCGACTGGCCCCGGCGGATCGACCACGACGGAGCGTGGCTTTGCTATCGGAACTACTCCGGGCCGAACGTGGTGGCCGAGGACCTCGATGGAGATGGCTTCGACGAGCTGATCGCAGGCGACCCGCATGTGGGCATAGAGCTCGACGCGGGGGCGCACACGGACCAAGACGTCATCGGCATCTTCTACAACCGGCATCCGTGACGCCAACGAGCCGCGGGCACAACGGCGGCTTGCTCATCGGTACTCGACGAACCCCGACTCCCAGTCGTAGTCGAAGTTCGGGGCTTCGTAGGTGGCGAAGGACACGGCGGTCCAGACCGCGTCCTGCTCGACGAAGAGCACCTTGCCGTGGCCTACGTACTCGGAGGTGTAGCCATAGGAGACCGTGGTTCCGTCCAGGGCGGCCGGGTCCACGTCCAGGTCGCTGCAGCCCACGTCCGTCTCGGCCACGGGGTCGCTCAGCACGAGGTCGAAGGCCCACTCGCAGTCGCTGCAGTCCGTGCGGGCACCGGTGGAGGTCATCGTGTAGGAGACGCGGCAGAGGTCCTCTCCAGCGCCCTCGTCGGCGACGAAGTAGAGCGTCTCCGTGCCGAGGTAGTCGGTGTCGACGAGGGCCTCGCCCAGCCGCCCGGTCAGCGCGGAGTTGCCCGCGTCGGTGTCGGCGTCGGTGTCGGTGTCGGTGTCTGCCTCGTCGGGGACGCTGTCGACGGGCTCACCCTCTCCGATGCAGGCAAAGAGCAGGATCATGTGGGGTCCTCGCGTTGGGGAGTCCAGTTCAGCCCGAGGCCGAACATCGATGTGGTCGAGCGGAAGGTACCCCCTCCGACACGCTTGCCAGCGCCGACCTCGCCGGAGCTGGGGTCGATCTGTACCTGGTAGACCCAGGAGGGATCGAGCTCGTGACCAGGAACGAAGGCCTGCGACCATGCCAGATCCAGGGCGAGCACGTCGTTGATACCGAGGCTGCCGCCGAGTCCGTAGCCGATCTCGTTTCCGTCGGGTAGAAAGACCGAGCGGTACTCCGGGGCCACCGCCGAGGTCTCGTAGGAGAGCCCGGCGCGGACGTCGAAGCGCGGCGTGGCCTCGAACTGGCCCCCGACCCTCAGCGCCCAGGCGTCCTGCATCTCCCCAGGAAGCGACACGGTCCCATCGAGCAGCACGTCCTCTGCCATCTCCGTCTCGATCACCAGGTCGAGGTCCTGGACCTCCAGCGTGGGCATCGACGACCACTGCTCCCACACCAGGTCGGCCTCGACATCGACCCTGGGATGGGGTCGCAGGAGCACCCCGGCGCGCACGACCCTCGGCAACACGACCTCGAGGCCCACGTCCCCGTCGGTCGCCGTCGGATTCGCGATGATCTTGCCCAGGTCGTTGTCGCCCACGTAGTAGGTGTTCCGGCTGAAGTCAGCGGTCAGGGTGCCGGTCGGCTCGAAGTGCACCGGCGGTGTGTAGGAGAGACCGACGGCGAAGCGCTCGCGGTCGTACAACAGGCCCGCGTTCCAGGTGATCTCGAAGGGATCGAGCAGATCGAGGGAGACCGCGACGTCGTAGTCCGGGTTGTCCTCTGGGGCGAACTGCAGGGGTGCCACGTGACTGACGAGGCTCTGCTCGACCGAGACGAAGGTCCAGGCGACACCGGCGCCGACGTGCAGGTCGCGAAAGGACCACGCGGCGCTGGGACCGACGTTGCCGCTGAGCACGACCGAGTCGACCAGGGTGAAGCGCTGGGGGCCCGCGTCCGGGAAGGCAAAGCGGGGGGCGTAGGGTGTGTATGCGCCGATGGCCAAAGTCAGCCTGGAGAGCGGGCTGAAGGCGAAGCCCAGGGCCGGGATGGGCATCGGCGCCGCGCCGTTTCTGACCGGGTCGAAGGACAGTTCGTCCTCGTCCGCCCGGTCGAAGACCACCTGCTGGTGCACTCCGGCCAGCTGGAAGGTCAGCTGGCGATCGATCCGTGAGAGCGCGGCCGGGTTGTAGGTCTGTGCGGAGAGATCATCGGCGCCGGCGACGAAGGCACCTGCGCGCCCGGTGGCCCTGATGCCGCCCTCGCTGGCGTAATACCCAGCGGCCTGGGCGCTCGCGACGAGCAGGATCACTGCGGGTAGAGGCTCGTCGAGACCGTGTCGAATCCGAGCACGTAGCCCACCGGCGTGTTCAAGGTCCAGGTGGCCTCGCCGTCCGCCGTGACCCTGTCGATCTGACCCGACGCGGACCAGGTCACCAGCGTGTCCCCGTCGTCCATGCGCGCCACGTCGCCAAGGACGAAGCTGTAGATGCTGGGCGTGGGACTGTAGCTCCAGATCTCCTCCGCCAGCCCGGCGTCGGGGTCGAAGTCGTACTCCAGCACCCTGGACTGGCTACCGGCGAGGCCCTCGTTGTCGAAGACGAGCAGGCGACCGTCGAAGAGCTCGAACTGGTGCTGGTGCAGGAAGGTCGCGGAGCCGTCCGCGGCCTCGAAGGTCGCCCCGGTCCGCCCGAAGACCCAGTCACAGGTGCCGTCCCGGTCGATGCGGGCGATGCTGCTGAAGTTGCGCATGCCCAGCAGGTAGCCGCCGTCGTGGTAGTCCAAGGCGTTGGCGAAGGTCCAGCCCAGATCGGGGTCGTCGAGGGTCTCTTCCACGTCCCAGCAGTCCCAGCTGCTCCACACGGTTGTCTGTGTGCCATCTGGGGCGATCTCGACGATGCTGTCGCCCCGAAGGGCCTCGCCCTCGTAGTCCCGGTACTCCACGACCATGGCCGCGATCGTGCCATCCGGGAGCTCGACGAAGTCGTGGGCGAGCAGCGGCACGCTCACGGTCTCCACGCTGGAGCCGTCCAGGGAGATGCGAACGAGCTCAGAGCCTTCGTCGGGATTCCCGCTGACGCTGGCGGCGTTGTAGAGCAGGCTCTCGCCATCGAGGGACAACCGCGCGCGGTAGACGTCGAGGCCCCGGTCGTCGAGGTGGTACCAGAGGATGTTCCCCGCTCCGTCGAGGATCAAGGGCCCCGTCACCTGGCCGATGAGCGGGACCGTCATGAACGCATCATGGGCCTGGCCCGAGAGCTCGAGGATCGGCAGGTCCAGCGGCAGGGCGCCGGTCTCCGCGGTGGTCGTTCCGCTCTCGTCTCCGCGCCCCTCTGGCACGACGATCTTGAACGAGACCGTCGTGTCCGCCGGCGCGAACAGCGTCGCCTGGTGCTCGGTCCCGAGCTCCGTCAGACCCGTCTGTGCCGGGTCACCGTCAGTCCAGTACTCGACATGGCCCTGGGTCGGCTCGTCGGTCGCCCAGCTCACCGTCAGCACCGTGTGGATGTCCTCTGAGAGCACGGCGTCGACGTCGTGGATTCCGCTTCCGCATGCCAGCAGCCAGATCACTCGGCCTCCGGTGCCAGGACGGTCAGGAACAAGGGCGCCGGGTTCGAGCAGGTGCTGCACCGCAAGGCGAGGATCCAGGCGCCCTCGCCGTCGAGGCTCGACAGTGGCTGGCCGTCGCTGGTCGCGTCGCCGAGCTCGACGAAGCTGCGGACCTCTGTGAGCTGGAGCGTCCACTGCTTCGTGGCGATGAGCTCCAGGTCGAGGAACCGGGCCTCCAGGTCGGCTGTGGTGAGGCCCTCGTAGAACCCGACGGTCACCTGATCGACGTGCCCGGGCTCGAAGTCGTTCCCCGCGCCGTTTGTCGTGACCGCGGACCAGTCGACCGTCCAGGGGCCCTCCGGCTCGACCGGGACCTGGTTCAGCGAGCCGAGATCGGCAGAGAAGTCCAGGAGCCCACAGCCGTCACCGACGTCCACACGCGTGACGTCGCTGTCGGTGGTCGGGTCGAGGAAGGTCAGCATGCGGGCTCCCTGGCCCGGCGTCGTCCCGGTCGACAGCATCAGGAGGTAGGTGCCGCCCTCGCTGTTGTACTGGGCCGGCACGTCGATCGGCGTGCCGAAGAAGTCGAAGGCGGCGAGGCTCGCGCAGGTCTCTCCAGATGTCTCCAGCGCGACATAGCCGTCCAGCTGTGACTGTGTGAGGTCATCGTTCGAGATGCCCAGCTCGACCTCCTCCTCCGAGAGGTGGGGGAAGCGGATGAGCGCCAACAGATCGATGTCCTCCGCAGCGTCGAGGTCGTGGCAGGCCAGATCCGAGCTCAGCTGGTCCCAGCAGAGCTCGATGTCCACCCCGCTGGCGGTGGGCACGGTGGGCACCGTCATCTCGCCGGTGTAGGCGTAGTTCTGTCCGTCCTGGAGCTCCAGGGTCTGACCGGCGCAGGCGATGAGCGACAGGAGCATGGACACCATATATCTTGTGCCGCCCCACCTCCGAGGAGACATTGCTTGTGACCCTGCTGCTGGCAGCCCTCTTCGCCTGCAAAGGCGAACCAGCCGATGACACCGGCACCCCCGAAGTGATCGTCCCCGAGCTCGCCTCGATCGAGCTTCGTCTCCACGACGAGTACGAATCGATCGTGGTCGCGAGCTGGAGCCAACAGGTCGAAGCCTCCGGTCAGCTCGAGTATCGCTTCGAAGGCGAGGAGTGGTCCACGACCCCCCAGCGGGAGCTCGCCATCGGCGAGGTGGAGCAGCTCGTCCTCGGTGTGCCCTACGAAGCCACCGTAGAGGTCCGCCTGGTCAACGACTTCGGGGATGGACCACAGACCGGGGATGCACAGACGATCACGACGGCGTCCATGCCAGACGGTCTCCCGATACCAGAGGTAGAGACCTCCGTGTCAGACAAGCTGGACACTGGAGCCGACTACATCCTCGGCTGCATGAACGAGAAGCCCGGGGGCTGGGTCGGCGGTGTCTACTGGACCTTCATCATGGACCGGCAAGGCCGCGTGGTCTGGGCCCGCCAGACACCCGGCAACGACTGGACCATCTACTGCCAGACGAACCGGGCCGGGGACGAGCTGATGCTCGACCACTCCACGTACTGGGCGGACTGGGACGAGGGGCGCGGCTCACAGATCGTCCGCATGAAGATCGATGGGACGGTCGTCGACGTCGTCGAAGCGCCAGGGCTGCATCACCCCTTCATCGACCTCCCGGACGGAAGCATCGCGTACGGGCGGGCCCAGGGCAACTCCGAGACGCTCGAGCGCATCAACCCCGACGGGTCGCAGGACACGATCTGGGACTGCGACGACTTCCACTCGGAGATGGGCGCGCAGGCGGAGTGCCAGTCGAACTCGCTGTGGTGGCACGAGGAGACCGACACCTTCCTCTTCTCGTTCTTCATGACGAGCGAGGTGGTGCGCATCGATCACGCCACCGGCGAGACGCTCGCGGCCTGGGGGCGCATGGCTGACAGCTGGGACTTCGATCCCATACAGTCCAAGTTCAGCTGGCAGCACGGCCCGACGATCACGGACGAGGGCACGCTCTTGCTGTCCCTGGAATCAGCGAGCTACGAGACAGAGGTTCGAGAGTACGAGATCGACGAGGACGGAGAGACCCTGCACATGGTGTGGTCCTTTGGCGAGGGCGAGGGGGTCCACGGCGAGACAGCCGGCGAAGCCTGGCGGCTGGACAACGGGAACACGCTGCACAACTACGGCAGCGCGACGCGGCTCCGGGAGATCACGCCCGAGGGAGAGGTCGTCTGGGACGTCTACTGGCCGGGCCGCAAGCGCCTGCTCGGGCACACGACCTTCGTCGAGGATCTCTACGCCCTGGCCCCCTGAGTCGGACCCGGTCTCAGATGACGCCCATTGCGCGACCGATCTTGGAGAACGCTGCGATGGCGCGGTCGAGGTGTGCCTTGTCGTGACCAGCCGAGAGCTGCACCCGGATGCGGGCCTGGCCCTTCGGAACGACCGGGTATGAGAACCCGATGACGTAGATGCCCTCTGCCAGCAGCGCGTCGGCCATGCCGGAGGCCAGCCGAGCCTCGCCGAGCATGATGGGCACGATGGGGTGGTCGCCGGGGGTGATTGCGAAGCCTGCCTCGGTCATGCCGTCGCGGAAGTACTGCGTGTTCCTCTCGAGCTTGTCGCGCAACTCTGTCGAGGCCGACAGGATGTCGAAGACCTCGATGGCGGCGCCGACGATCGCGGGGGCAACGGAGTTCGAGAAGAGGTAGGGCCGGGACCGCTGGCGGAGGATCTCGACGATCTCCCGGCGTCCGGTGGTGAAGCCGCCGGAGGCCCCGCCGAGGGCCTTGCCCAGGGTCGAGGTGATGACGTCCACCCGTCCCATCACGCCCCGGTGCTCGATGCTGCCGCGCCCGGTCTTGCCGAGGAAGCCCGTGGCGTGGGAGTCGTCGACCATCACGAGGGCTTCGTAGCGGTCGGCGAGGTCGCAGATGCCCTCGAGGTTGGCGATGGTCCCGTCCATCGAGAACGCGCCGTCGGTGGCTACCAGCTTGATGCGAGCACCGTCCGCTTCGGCCTGCTGGAGCTGCTTCTCGAGGTCCGCCATGTCGTCGTGCAGGAAGCGGTAGCGCTTCGCCTTGCAGAGCCGCACGCCGTCGATGATCGAGGCGTGGTTGAGCTGGTCGCTGATGATGGCGTCCTCTGGGCCGCAGAGGGTCTCGAAGAGCCCGCCGTTGGCGTCGAAGCAGCTGGTGTAGAGGATGGTGTCGTCGGTCTGGAGGAAGGTCGAGATCTTGCTCTCGAGCTCCTTGTGGATGTCCTGGGTGCCGCAGATGAAGCGCACGCTGGAGAGCCCGAAGCCGTGGTCGTCCATGGTCCGCCGAGCCGCGGCGATGAGCCGCTCGTCATCGGACAGGCCCAGGTAGTTGTTCGCGCAGAAGTTCAGCACCTCCTGCCCGTCTGCGACGCGGATCGCGGCCGCCTGCGAGCTGACGATGACGCGCTCGTCCTTGTAGAGCCCGGCATCTCGGATGCTCGCGAGCTCGGCCTTCAGCTTCTCTTGCAAGGGTGCGTACACTGGGACCTCCTCGGGTGGCCTGACCTATCCGGTATCGCGCGGCGCAATAGCAGTGCCCATGACACTCGACGACTTCGCAGCCGAAGAGCAGGATCCCGGGCTCTTCCCGCGGGAGGTGAAGGCGCTCTACGAGTCGGGACGCATCCTCGACGCTCACGCGGCGCTGATGAAGCACCTGCCCGCCGAGCGCGACCGCTCCCGAGCCCAGCAGCAGCAGCAGGCTCTGGACCGCGTCGACATCTGGATCCAGCCCCTGGGGCCTGGCGAGTACCCCCGGCTCGCGATGGGACGCACGGTGGTCCTCTCACTCGCTCACGGGGAGGCCTGGATCGTCACGACCGCCTCGGTGTTCGGGACCGGGGCCGCCTCGTGGCTTTGTACGGGTCCCCACCTGCAGGGCTGCTCGGCTCAGGTCCCGGTGTCGTCCCGGGGTCGGATCGCGGCGCGCGCTCGGCTCGGCGCGGCCGGAGGCGTTGGGCTGTTGGCGCTGGTGCCCACGGGTGGGATCCTGGGTCTCTGGCTCGGCATGACCCCCGTCTTCGTCGGCGAGCACGACATCGAGGCCTACGCCGGCGAAATCGAGATCCTCTCCTCGACCCTGTCGCTGGAGTGGGGACTGAACCAGATCGTGGTGAATCCCAACGGGCGGGCGGTGCTCTACCGCGGACAGGTCTGGTACAGCCTCAGCTCGAATCAGATTCCTCCGGAGGACGTCTACGTCGGCGTTGAACCGATACAGATCATGGAGCGGGTCGACTACCCCTTCGAGGACCCCCCCGAGGAGCTCACCACGAGCAGCGCGGGCACGGACAAGCGCACGATCCTCGACTACGAGGGACCAGAGGCCGCGATCGCCTATGCGGAGCGAACCCTGCACCTGAAGCCCCAGAGCGCCTGGGCGCGCGAGTTCCTCCTGGACAACGATCCAGACGAAGCGAGACACCTCTCCCACCTCTTATGTCAAGGCCCACCTCGACGACATCGACGCCAACCTCTGGTTCCAGGCCGCCTGGGGCAGGCACAACACCCTCGATTGGTACACGGCCGAGTACACATACAATCCGACCCCCCTCAGTGCGCTCTTCATGGCACGGGCCATCGAGCGCGGAACCCCCGGCGCGCTCGAGCTCCTGGAGGTCGCCGCGGCACTGGAGCACCCCCTCGTCGATCAGGAGCGGAGCCTGCGGCTGGGCGACGCCGGTCGCTACGACGAGGCCTTCGAGGCCCTCGATCAGGCGATGGACGAGATGGCCCCGGCGGACCGCTACGAGTACCTCCGCGAGTGGCTGCGCTTCGCCCAGCTCGCCGGTGTCGAGGTCGAAGAGGCACGCTTCTCGAGGCTGGCCGAGGGCCACCTCGATCAGCGTCACTACCTCCAGCACATCGGCGCCACCCCGGGGGAGGGCGGGCTCATCGAGGACCCGAGCAGCCTGGCCCTCATCTCGCTCGCGGACGGACGGCCAGCCGAGGCGCTGGAGCTGGCGGCGGGCGCCGACTACGACTGGGGGCTGACCGACACCCGCGCCCTCGTGGCTGCGAGCGACGGGATGAGCGACCGCTCCGCGGCCTTCGAAGATGTCCCCGCGGGCCAGATGTGGTCGGACGTCTATCGCTACGTGCTCTGGCTCGAGGACCGGCCCGACGAGCTGGATCCGGTCCTCGTGGCAGACATCCCCACCTACGCCGTCATCGCCTCACCCCAGCCCACGAGCGCCTCGCAGCTCGACGCCATGGTCGCCGGGCTCTCGGCGGCGAGAGAGCGGGGCTACGCCTACGGGGCCTGGGGCGTCCGCGCAGAGAACCAAGCGGTGCGGGCCTCCGCCGCGATGGCCTCGTCGCCAAGACCCATGGCCTGCGCCAGCACGAGGGTCCACAGCTCGCGCTGGTCCCGTGCGCCGGGGCCACGGACCGTCCGGACAGCCATCGCGAGCACGTCCCGGTGGTAGAAACCGAAGCCGCGCAGCCCCGCGAGCGCCGCCTCGGCGTGCTCCTTGCACAGCGCCGGTTCGATTCGCCCAGAGGCCACCGCGGCCAACCCGAGGTGCGAGGTCGCCGCGAAGAAGCTGCGACCATCTCGCTCGAACAGCTCCAGCGCACTCCGGAACTCCCCCGCCGCGGTCTCGAGATCGCCTCGATCGAGGGCGAGCAGCCCGAGGTTGAAGGTCGGTGGGCCGATCTCGAAGTGGGACTCGTCGAGGGAGCGGCTGGCCTCCCGCGCCTCCTCGAAGCGGGCCTGCGCGACGTCGAAGCGTCCCTGGTCCCTCGCGACGTCCCCGAGCGAGACCAGCGCGCAGGCAGCGGGCTCCTTCGCGCCGGAGTCCGCCCAGATCCGCGGCGTCTTCCAGTCGGGCCTCGGCGGCGCTGAGCTCACCCCGCGCTCGGTGGATGCGGCCGATGACCTCGAAGAGGAAGGCCTGCGAGATGGGCTCGGCTCCCTTGAGGCCCATCCGCGCAGCGAGCTCGGCTTCGTCGAGTCGACCAGCGAAGAGCAGGCAGCTCGCGAGCTGATGAGACCAGCTGGCCCGTTCCCGCCGCCCGCCGTCGAGGACCAGGTCAACGACCTGCTGGAGGACGGAGATCGCGTCGTCGAGCCGTCGCTGCTGTCGCAGGACCCAGGCCAACGTCGAGCTCGCTCGGATGCGGACGGAGTCGCTCGCCGCGCTGCGCGCCAGGGGTCGCAGGACCGCCTCGGCCTGGTCCAGGTGTCCACCCAGGCGAAGGGCGTGGCCCTCCAACAGCTCGGCATGCTCCTGCCGCGGGTCGTCCTCTGCCAGCCCCTCTCGAATGACCGCTGCGGCCTTCATGGTCTCGTCGGGGCTCCCCGTGAGGACGGCCTGCTCGACGTCGCTGGTCAGTCCTGGATCGGACACGCCACCGAGCATAGTCTCAGGAGCCAGCGAAGCGCAGGATCACCTTGGGGTTGTTCCGAATCGTCTGTTCGAAAGACGCCTTCTCCCAGGCGTCGATGTCCACGATGGTGCCCTCGCCCCTGTTGAGGATGACGTCCCACACGGCGTCCGCGATGCCGTTGCTGCGGGACTCCAGGAGGGTCTTCGTGATCTCCCAGGTGCCAAAGATCTGGCGCCCCACGACGCCATGGATGCGGAGGCCGTTCATCACCACACGGTGGGCGTTCTCGATGGTCGCTTCGCCGTTCTGGACCCCGAAGGCCACGATGTCGCCTCCGCGGCGGGTGATGCGCAGGGCGTTGTTGAGCGAGGAGTTGTGGCCCGCCATCTCCAGCGCCACGTCCACCCCGACCCCGTCGGTCAGGTCCATGACCTGCTGATGGAGATCCGGATCAGAGGCCCATGGCTTGTCCTTCGGAGGCAAGGAGGGCTGGATCACGGCGTCACAGCCCAGCCTGCGCGCCATGTCCGCGTGCTTCGGGTTCGGCTCGATGCCGATGATGCGGCCGGCCCCGAGTCCCCGGGCGATGAGGAGCGCGAAGAGCCCGATGGTGCCGCAGCCGAGGATGGCGATCCTGAGGCCACGCAGGTCAGCCGCCTGGCAGGCGTGGACGGCATTCCCGAAGGGCTCCTGGACCGCGGCGACCTCTGGCCGGATCCTCGAGGTGTCGGTCGGCCACAGGGCCTTCGCGGGGAGCTTCAGGAAGTCGGCGAAGCAGCCGTCCATGGAGATGCCGATGATCCTGTCGCGTGCGCAGACGTGCTGGGCACCGATGCGGCACTGGTGGCATGTTCCACAGACGATGTGGGACTCGGTCGAGACGATGTCCCCGGGCTTCAGGCGGTACTTGGCGGTGACGCGGCTCCCGACCTCGACGATGCGGCCCAGGAGCTCGTGGCCGACGACGCGCTTGTCCTTTCCTTGCCGATCGAGGCTGTCGTGGATCATGTCGCCGAAGGCCTTGCGTGACCAGATGCCACGGTCGCTCCCGCAGAAGCCGGCGTACATCACCTCGATGATCACGCTCGAGCGGTCCACCCCGTGCGGATCGGTGAGCTCGGAGAGGGGAATGCGCTCCTTGACCAGGCCGGTCGAGGTCTCCCACACCTCTCGCGAGCGGTCGAAGGTAAGTGCCTGCATGTCCGACATGTCGTGCCTCTGCCGGTCTGGAGGGACGCTCGTTCTAACGCGTTAGGACGCGACGATGGCGCTGTTGTGGCTTCTCTGCTGCACTCCGGAGGCTCCGCTGGAGGCGGAACCGGGCCCGGACGTGGGCCCCGAGGCTCCCCCCAGCCCGGCCCGCACGCTCCGGAAGGACCCGCCGAGAAACGCGGTGCTCATCGTGATCGACACCCTCCGAGCCGACGTGCTCGCAGAGGCCGATACCCCGAACATCGACAGCCTCGGGCAGCAGCGATCGGCCCGCGCGTGGAGCAGCGGGACCTGGACCGTTCCCAGCGTCGTCTCGCTCTTCACCGGCGCTGATGTGCGCTCCCACGGCTTCGACCTGCCCACCGGCAAGCTGGGTCGCTACCCGCTGCTCCCGGACATGCCGCTGTTGTCCGAGGTGCTCGCCGCAGAGGGCTTCCGCACCGACGGGCTCTACAGCAACGGCTACCTCGCCGAGGAGCTCGGCTTCGACCGAGGCTTCGACGCCTGGCGCCGCGTCAGCGACAAGGTGCTCGCGAAGGAGTTCCGCGGGCTGGTGGTCAAGCACTGGACCCCAGGGGGCCGTCACTTCGCCTACCTGCACTTCCTCGGGCCCCACAGTCCGCTGAAGCCCTCGGCGGAGGCTCAGGAGGAGCACGGCCTGGACGCCGAGTGGTTCGAGGGGCGCATGGGGCTGGAGATCGGCGCCGCCAAGCGCAACGAACCTGGAGCCCGCCTGGCCTACCAGCAGGCCTATCGGGCTGTAGTCGAGGACACCGACCTGCGGATCGGCGAGGTCCTGGAGGCCCTTGGACAGCACCGGGAAGACACCCTCATCGTGCTCACGAGCGACCACGGAGAGCTCCTCGGCGAGCACGGCGTGGTCGGCCACGGCTACTGGGTCTACGAGCCGCTCACCAGCGTGCCCTACCTCGTGTCCGGAGCTCGCACCGAGCTCCCCGAGTTCGTGTCGAATGCCGCCACCGCCCAGCTCTTGTGTGATGAACTCGGCGTCGACCACACCTTCTCCGTCTCGCTCGAGACGACCCCCATAGTCTCCCAGCGCGAGGGCAAGCTGGCGCTGTCAGAGGACGGTCGGTACAAGGCCATCTGGGACCCCTCTCCCAAGGCCAAGGCCGCCTTCGGTGTCTTCGACCTCGAGCATGACCCCGAGGAGCTCGTCCCGCTCGCAGTGGACCACGACCTCCGGGCCTCCCGAGAGGCCTGGGAGCGCGCGATGACCGAAGCGACCCCACTGGTGGAGCGGGTGGAACTCAGCGAGGAGACCTCGGAGGAGCTGAAGAAGCTGGGCTACATCGAGTAGGGAAGAATCAGTCCAAGTGGCTGAAAACACATACCCCCAGGAACATGGTTACCGGCCCAAACCGGCCTGTGACCGCCCGAAGCGGTAACGGTTACCGCCTCCGAATTGGACGCCGCGCCGCGCCTTCGGTGACGCCATGAGGCCCCGTTTCGACTGGGCTCCTTACCGGGCACTCCCAGTGAACGAGGTCGCCTGGATGGTCGGCCTCCAGGTCGGCCGTCGCGGTGTCGGGCCCTGTCCCGCCTGCAACGCAACGCGCCGCGGGAGGGCAGACCCCCGACCTCCTATCGGCCTTCGACCCGACCAGCGCGGCTGGCGCTGCCATGCCTGCGGCGCTCAGGGCGACGGGCTGGACCTGGCCGCCTGGGTGGTCCGAGGCAGTCGGCTCCGGGACCTCAACAATGAGGGTTGCCGGGCGGTAGTTGGAGCGCTGGGTGCGTACGAGACCGGCGACATGCCCATCTTCTCGGACATCGGGTTCCCATCGCTGCCGTCAGGTCGCCCCCACCTCGACGGCTTGAAGGCCACCTGGGATGGGCCCACCCCGTCACCTCGGACGAAGGCGCCGTGAACTGGCTCCGAGGCCGGGGACTGGACCCTGAACGCATCGTCGACCTCGACCTCGCCAGGGCACTGCATGCCGAGCCTCCGCGGTGGGCGCGATGCCTCGGTCTTGGC
>PVBE012976215.1_pt1 | contig 67497 bp, 56 predicted proteins | sample 1631181 | NCBI WGS metagenome assembly PVBE01 (sample SAMN08397723, study PRJNA350692) | Marine metagenome, whole genome shotgun sequencing project. | isolation source: water | place: Pacific Ocean | collected 2012-04
GGCATCAAAGGCTTTCAGGTTATCCAGCGCAATAGGGCCGGAAAAGAGGGCGATTTGCTTACGATCCGCGTCTCCAGTAAAGCCTCCTGTCAAGGAGAGGGCCTGAAGGGCCGTCATGGGGCGATCCAAAATGAACATGCCCGGATTCTGCACCTCGCCCAAGACAAAGACGCGTTTGGAGCCAAACTCCACGACGGCAATATCCGCAGCGGGTCTTTTCAGGTACCGTTTGAGTTTCTGCTCCACCTTTTCCTTAATCTCAAATACGGTCATTCCAGACACAGAGATGGCTCCAATATATGGAAGCTGAATCGTTCCCCGCCCGTCTACAGGAGAGCCAGGAATACTTTGCTTGTAAGGGGCAGAGGATAAATCCGGGTGCCCCGCAACATTCACTCGGAGAACATCGCCCGGACCCACACGATAGTCAAAATTGAGAGACGAAATTGCATTTGCAGGAGAAGTTGCCGGAGCAGCCAGCTCTGGAGTGGAGCAAGCGGCCATTAAAAGGCAAACTCCCACCGTAAACGGCAGAGAGGCAAGGGTGGGGCAGTTCAGAAACCTGGGCATGGCAGGGTGCGGAAGTCCGCTCGGGAGCGAATGTTAGCGACGCGCATAGAATATGGATATGCCCAAACTCCTCTTCATCCACCAGGATGACCGCCTGTTCTGGACGCATCGGCGGCCATTGGCGCGAGCTGCGGTGGAGGCAGGATGGGAAGTCCATTTAGCAGGGCCGGATACCGGCTGGGCCTCACGATTGGAGGCCCCAGGGATGGTGGTACACCACCTACCCCTGGAACGCACGATCTCTCCGCTCCGAATGCACCGTGGACGGCGCGCATTGCGCCGTTTTTTGGCTGAATTTCGGCCCGATATCGCCCAAGCTATCAATTTGCGCACGATTTTGTATGCAGGACCTGAATTGGTTCGCGCACAAGTCCCTTGCGCACACATGGTCGCTGGCCTCGGAATGATTTGGAAATGGGGTGGATTTTGGGTGCGACACAAGCTGAAAAGGCTGTTTTTAGCTGGCGCACAGGCTGGCCAAGCCGGGACTCCCAAGGTTCGTGTCCAGTTTCAAAACCCGTCAGACCAAGAGGCCTTTTTGCGGGCAGAAATTCTCCAAAAAGAGCAGTGCTCACTTCTGGCAGGCGCAGGGGTGGATTTAGAAGAGTTTTTTCCCCAACCCTTTCCAAAGGGAGAGCTCGCCATCCTTTTTGCTGGCCGCCTCCTCCAGAGCAAAGGGGTGGCTCGCCTCGTCCAGGCCAGTCAAGAACTCCGAAAAGAAGGATTGCCGCACAAGCTCTACCTAGCCGGAGAACGCGATTCCGCTAACCCCGACTCGATTTCCGCACGCCGCTTGGCCGCTTGGCAGGCCGCTGGCCACATCGAACTTTTGGGATTCCGCGCAGACATGCCTGAAGTCCTCGCGAACGTGCATGCGCTTTGTTTGCCCACCACCTATCCTGAAGGTGTTCCCAAAATTTTGCTCGAAGCGGCTGCCTGTGGCCGGCCAGCAATCACCACCGAACAGGCGGGTTGCTCTCATGCGGTTCTTCATGGCGAAACTGGACTCCTTATCCCTTCCCATGACCCCACCGCCCTCAAAGCCGCCCTCCGCCGAATACTCAATGACCAGGTCTTCCGCCGCCGCGCTGGCAAGGCTGCTCGCAAGCATGCAGAGCAGAACTTTGACGCCACCAAAGTAGCCACAACGGCGCTCAAGGATTTTGAAAAAATCTATCCAATCCTAGCCAAGGACTCACAGTCAAAATACAATTCCAAGCATTCCCAGGCAGGGAATGCCCATGAATCAAATTAATTCTTCGGAAGCCTATCGGCATGATCCGGTTGCCAATCCCCCGGGGCGCGGAGGAACCGCATGGCGATATGTTGCGCTTTTTGCACTCCTCTATGTTTTTTTAGTTGCCATTAAGCTTCTGGAAGAAGGCATCAGTGGTTTTGGAGAAGACTTTTCTGCCGGCCTCCTTGAGGGAGTTTCAAATCCCTTTGCTGGACTCTCTGCCGGTATTTTATTTACGGTTCTTGTTCAGTCTTCTTCTGTAACGACTTCAACTATTGTGGCCCTCGTTGGCGCGGGGACCTTAACAGTAAGTTCAGCAGTGCCCATGGTGATGGGGGCAAACATTGGAACAACGATTACAGCTTCGCTTGTTGCCCTTGGCCACCTCCGCCGCGGGGCCGAGTTTCGGCGTGCTTTTGCCGCCGCCACAATGCATGATTTTTTCAATATTCTTGCGGTTGTTGTGATGTTCCCAGTGGAAATGTCGACACATTTCCTGGCCCGAACTGCCCACAAGCTTACTCAGGGCATGCATATTGGCGGAGGCGGGTCCTTTAAGTCACCTATTAAGAGTGCAGTGAAAAGTGGAGCCCATTCGGTTCAAGAATTTTTCTCGGAAACCCTCCATTTCTCGAGCGGCTGGGTCGCTGGAATTTCTCTCGCGCTCGGCCTCGCGCTTATTTTCGCCTCGCTCATGCTCATTACGAAAACCATGCGAACTGTGATTGCGCACCGGGCAGAGCGAGCCCTCAACCGCATCCTTCAGCGCTCCATGATTTTCTCAATTGCTCTTGGTGCAGCGGTCACGATGGCAGTGCAATCCTCTAGTATCACAACTTCGCTCTTAGTGCCGATGTGTGGTTCTGGAATCTTGACTCTTGAAAGCGCATTCCCTGTTCTTTTGGGAGCCAACCTTGGCACGACTATTACGGCGTTTTTGGCTTCTCTTGCAACGGACATCAATGGGCTCGAAATCGCGCTTGTTCATGTAATGTTTAACCTCGTTGGGGTCTTTGCTATTGTGCCCGTCATGCGCATTCGGAAAATACCTCAGCGGCTCGCGGAGGGCCTTGCCGTTCGCGCCACAGACAACAAGATTTGGGTTCTCGTCTTCGTGGGCCTTGTTTTTGTTGTCATCCCATTACTTGGAATTCTCATCTTCTGATAGAACACAATTAGCGCTTCACGCCCACTGCGGCTGCGCACGAAAAAGAAACAATGTTTGAATGGCTTAAAGCTCTCCGGTCTCAACCCTCTGGCTTAGACGAAATTTTGCAATACTTTGAGCAAATGCTTGAAGATGGTCGGCACACATTTGATGCAGCCACGAACGCCCTCATGGGTGGGACAGATCCGGCCACAATCAAGGACGACCTGTGGGCAACAGACAAGCGTATTAACTCGAATGAGCGGCGCATTCGTCGCCGCCTCATGACCCATGCTGCGGTTCATGGCCGAACGGAGTTCCCGGTTTGCTTGGCGCTGATGTCTATTGTGAAGGATGCCGAACGTATTGGCGATTACTCCAAAAACCTGTTTGATTTAGCGAACTTGGGCACCGGAATTCTTTCGAACTCTAAAGATGACCTGGTTCAGCTCAAGGACAAAGTATCTCGGTTGCTTGCCAAGAGCCGAAATATTTACGAAACCCAAGACGAAGAAGGTGCGCGTGCATTTATTGCGGAATGCGAGGCACTACAAAAGCATTGTGATACCGAAATGGATGCACTGTGCGCACACGATGAAGGAGGTGGCAAAATCCTTATTACAGGTCTCGCTTTTCGCTACCTGAAGCGCATTTCGGCCCACTCCATGAACATTATCACTTCTGTGGTAATGCCTTTGGATCGTCTCGACTACTACGACGAAGACGGACAAGGCTAGGGCAAGTCGTCTTTTCTATTCTCCCCTTTTTCTACTTCCGTAAAAGGAGCAGAAAGAGGGGAGCGCCACATAGAGCCGTGAGAATGCCGACGGGCATTTCAGAATGGCGACCGAGAAGTTCGAGCGAACGGGCCAGAGTGTCGGCGAGGACAAGGAAGCTGCCGCCCGCTAGGAAACTGGCGGGAAGGAGGAGCCCGTGCCGCATTCCCGTGAAGGGCCGGATGGCGTGGGGAACAAGGAGTCCGATGAAACCGATGGGGCCTGTGTGGGCGACGACGGCGGCCGTCAGGAGCCCGGTCGCAAATAAAAGATGGCGCCGTGTTGCTTGAACATTCACGCCCCGCGTTTTTGCAAGCTCGGGGTCGAATGCAAGAAAATCGAGGTCGCGAGTTTTCCAAAAGATAAGGCCAATCCCAATAACGAGCCAAGGGATTAAAGAGGTTGGAGTTTCCCAGCCAACGATGTCAAGAGAACCCATGAGCCAGCGGTCCATGCTCGCTAAGCGGTAAGGGTCTGCGAGATAACGCACTAACATCATCAATGCGGCGAAAAGGAAATTAAAAGTAACGCCAGCAAGGATGAGGCCATCGGCTCGGCGGGAGCGGCGGGCCCAGCCAACCACCAATAGAAGTTCAAGGATGGCAAACAAAAGGGCTAGCGGGCGAGGCGAGCCAGCAAGCTCTAACGCTGGGAAGGCTAGAACTAGAAAGGCACCAAAACTGGCCGCCGAAGAAACCCCAAGGGTAAAGGGAGTTGCCAACCCATTTCGGAGTAGCGTTTGGAGAACTGCGCCGCAAATAGCCAGTGCGCCTCCGGCTAACCAAGCGATCGCTGTGCGAGGCAGGCGTAAGTCCATGATTGCGGAAGCCACATCAGGTTCGAGTTCGTTTAAAGCTTCGGCGCCAAACTGCGGCGCATACCAAAGAATGGCTACGCTTAATGCGATAAGGAATCCTAGAAGCTTCATTTTGGAAGAATCGCTGGTGGGCCGGAAGAGCGAGGGACCAACTCAAAGTGTTCGCCGAAAACAGGGGTCAAGTTGTCCGCCGTAAGCACGTCGGTTGCGGAGCCCTGAGCGCAAATGGCCCCTTGATGAAGAAGGATGACTTCGTCGGCAAAGCTTGCGGCGAGATTGAAATCGTGCGTCACGCATAGCACACCCAAGCCGTCGTGATGTGCGAGGCGGCGCAGAGTTCGGAAGAGTGAAGCTTGGTGGTGGAGATCCAACATGGCGGCGGGCTCATCCAGCAACAGCCAATCCGGCTCCTGCGCCAAAACACTTGCTACTAAAACACGTCGACGTTCTCCACCCGAAAGTTCATCGAGTGGGCGGTGGAGGAGGTCTAGCGCCCCAACCCTTTCAAGAGCCTTGGCGACAGCGACTTTGGCTTCGGCGCCAAGTTGAGTCTCAAACCAATGACCATGGCCAGCGACCCTAGCTCCCAAGGCGACTGCTTCGTCTACGCGATAGGAGAAATGAGGGTGGATTTCTTGAGGCAAGAAACCGATTCGCCGTGCGCGGGCACTGGGCGAAAAGGTGGAGAGCGCCGCACCGTCCAAAGTGAGTTCCCCGCCTTGGAGGGGAAGCAAGCCAGCCAGCGCGCGCAAAAAAGTGCTCTTGCCGGCACCGTTTGGTCCCAATAAGCAAAGAAATTGCCCTTTAGGAACCGCCAAGTCCACGTTTTCTAAAACAGGATTGTGCCCATCGTATCCCACGACCAGGTTACGAGCCCTAAGAGTACTCGGCATATCGGCGTGGGTGGGGGTTGTGGGACTCACGCTCACATCCTGACATCACCAATCACAAAGTCGCAATCACTGTTATGGAGGAGGCTAAACTTGACATCATGCCCGAAACGAAAGACCTGCTTGCTCGTCGTTTAGATGAGGCCCAAAGCGTCTACGCGACTCTTGGAGTTGATTTTCAGGAGTCAGTTGAGGAGGCGGCCGATTGGGCAGTTGAAGCCTTACGAGGTGGCGGTGCCGTTTACATTGTGGGCAATGGTGGCAGTGCTGCCGATGCTCAACATTGGACTGCGGAATTAGTGGGCCGGTATTTGTTGGACCGCGACCCACTGAACGTGCACGCATTAACAACGAACTCATCGACTCTCACGGCTTTAATGAATGACTATCCCGCTGATGAAGTTTTTGAGCGCCAAGTGCGCGCGCATCTTCGCGAGGGAGATTTGCTTTTGGCCATCAGCACCTCGGGGAACTCTGAAAATATTTTGAATGCCGTTGCCGCTGCAAAGAAAAGAGGGGCAAGGACATTTGGAGTGGGCGGAAAAGATGGCGGAAAACTCAAAGGCGCCTGCGACAGCATCATGATTGCGCCTAGCCATGACACGCCGCGCATCCAAGAAGTCCATCTTCTCTTTGGCCACCTTTGGTGCGAGTTAGTGGAAGCTGCGTTTGCTTGAGTCCCTCGCGCCGTTGACTTACCACAGCTGGGCGTCTCTCGGCATCCTTGTGGTTTCAGCGGTACTTTTTTTGACTCGATGGGTTCGGCTGGAAATTGTTGCTTTGTCGATTCCGGTCGCCTTGTATTTTTCAGGGGCACTTCCATCAGCAGCTGACGCACTTTCAGGGTTTGGTAACCACGCAGTCATCGCAATCGCCGCGGTTTTTGTTTTGAGTGCCGGTATTCAAGAGAGCGGTGTGGCGGCCCTGCTATCTCGCTTAATGCAGCGCATGAGCGGCTCAAGCGACAACAAAAAGCTAGCATTAATTTGTGTGCTAGTTGCCGTCCTTTCGGCCTTTATGAGCAATGCCGCCACCGTTGCAGTGTTTTTGCCAGTTGTCATTGCGCTTTCCCGGCGCACCCAAAGTCCACCGTCTCGACTTCTAATGCCCTTAGGTTTTGCTGCAATCCTTGGTGGAAATCTAACCCTGATTGGAACATCCTCGAACTTGTTGGTTTCCGATTACCTGATGCAAAAAACAGGGCAAGGCCTAGACATGTTCGAGTTCGGCAAGGTGGGTCTACCAATTTGTGCAGCAGGAATCCTTTACTTGCTGACCTTCGGTTGCCGACTACTTCCAACGCGTAAGGGCGGGCATGACGCATTAGGGCGCATGTTGCCTGAGCGATTAATCCAGGAGTATGGCCTTGTTTCCAATATTGCGCGAATGCGAGTTGGCCGTGCATCCAAGTTGATTGGGCAAAACTTAACCGAAGCCGGATTGGGTCGGGACTACCATTTGGCCGTAGTGGCGGTTTCTCGCCAGACCAGCTTGGCTGACAATTGGTTTATGCCGGGCTCCGATTTCTGCTTTCAACGCGGAGACGATTTGTACCTTGAGGGCCCTGAGGTGGAAGCGTGGCGCTTGGCGGAGGAAACACGTTCTCGCATGGGGCTTCCAGGCGAGCGCCAAGTTGAGAAAATTCTTGATCACGGATTTGCCCTAGCCGAAGTTTCTATCCCGCCCCGATCAGCGATGATTGGCAAATCTTTGCGCAAATTGGACTTTCGTGGAAAGTATGGCCTGAGCGTTCTTTCTATTTGGAGAGATGGCAAGCCAACCATGGAGGATTTTGCTGAACTTGAACTGAAACCTGGCGACGCACTTTTGCTTTCTGGTCCGCTTGCATCAGTAAGGCGGCTGGAAAGTGGAGAAGATCTTGTTCTTTTGGCCAAGCCGTCGGATGTTCGCAATTTCACAAAAGCGCCATTGGCTTTGGCTTGCTTGGGCGTGGCCTTGTTGCCACCACTTTTAGGTTTTGCGCCTTTAGCGGTTAGCGCGCTCTTGGGCGCTACGTTGATGCTTTTGACTAAATGCGTTCCAATCGAAAAGGCGGGCAGTTTTATCGAGTGGAAAGTCCTCGCAATGATTATCGGAACGATTCCATTAGGCCTCGCCTTGGAGCACCACGGCATCACAGAATCCGTAGCTATCGGGTTGGTTGGGATTGCTCCCTCGTTAGGTGTTGCTGGAGTACTGTCCGGCCTTTACTTGTTGTCCGCTGGAATCAGTATTACAAGTAGCAATGCTGCAGCTGCTGTTATTTTGTCCCCAGTTGCTGCACGCGCCGCAGCGGAAATTGGAATAGATTTAAACAATGCGCTTTTGGCCGTTGCCTTTGGCTGTAGTTGCGCCTTTGTGGTTCCCTTTGCGCATCAATGTAACTTGATGGTGGCGGCTCCCGGTGGTTACCAGCCTAAGGACTTTTTTAAGGTTGGTATCGGGTTGAGTTTAGTGGTTGCCGTGGTCGCCATTGCTCTCTTGAGCTGGATATAGGCGAGGCCTACTTCCGTTCACCCTAAGTCTTCCAAGCGCATTAACTGCATGGTGCGAGTGGAGCCCGAAACTTGAAAGGAACCAGTGAGGGCGACAAGGAGGTCTTTGGATTTCAAGTAAGAGCGTTTTGCGAGCATTTTTGCAGCGGCTCTATTGCGACCGCGGGTGGAGCGAGGAGTCGGGATTAAGCCTGGGCGGACTCCCCAAAGAAGGGCCATGCGGTGATAAGTTTTTTCGCGGCTTGTAAGAGAGACGACGGGAATGCGTGTTCGGAAGGAGGCAACAAGTGCAGCAGTGCGCCCGCTTTCCGTGTAGGCAAGAATCATTTTTGCGCCAGCCTGGTGAGCTGCATAAACAGCGGCGTTTACGGTTGCCATTGCAATCGTATTACCGGAAAGACAGTCAGGGTTGACACCTGGGCGAAGCCGCCACGAATCAATAAACAATTCCGACTCTGTGCGGTCCATGATGCGGTGCATAACACGGCAAGCTTCAAGGGAATGATTTCCTACGGCGGTTTCTCCAGAAAGCATGACAGCGTCAACCCCGTCCACCACGGCATTTGCGACATCAGAGACTTCAGCGCGTGTGGGTTGCGGAGAGTCCATCATGCTTTCAAGCATTTGAGTTGCCACGATGACGGAGGTCGAGGATTCAATCGCCTTGCGAACGATGTTCTTTTGGATTGTGGGAACAACTTCATGGCCCATTTCCACGGCTAAATCCCCTCGCGCAACCATGACCGCGTCAGATACTTGGAGAATCTCCTTCAAGTTCCGCACCGCTTCAGGGTGCTCAATCTTGGCGATGATGGGGATCTTTGTGCCCAGTTTTTTTAATACTTTTCGGAGTGTTTTAATGTCTGCCGCGCTCCGCACAAAACTAAGAGCAATCCAGTCCATTCCCATTTCCACGGCAAAGCGGAGATCTTTGCGGTCCTTGGCCGAAAGAGCAGGCGCCGAAACTTTACTGTCGGGTAGGTTTACGCCTTGATTGGAGCAAAGGATGGTTGGCCGTACAACGGAACAGTGAACTCGACCTTTTGCTTTGCGAAGCACCTTCAATTCGGCACGGCCATCTCGAAGCAATATTCGGTGTCCCACGCGAAGGTCCTTCACAATTGCGGAGTAATCCACAGGGATAGCCCCGTCGCGGCCCATCGTTTTCCCACTCTTCAGAACAACCTCTTCGCCTTTTTGCAATACCAGTTCATTGTCCCATATTCCCAAGCGAATTCGTGGTCCACGTAAATCGCAAATCATCGAGACGGGTCGCTTGACAGAATTGCGCACTTTCTTCGCCATCGCAACCCAAGATCGTCGCGTCTCTTCGTCGCCATGGCTCATGTTGAAACGGAAAGCATCGACACCCGCCCGTACCATTTCTTTCATGCGCGTTTCTCGCCCACATGACGGACCTAAGGTTGCAATGATTTTTGTACGTGCGAGGTTCTTTTCGAGCATTCGGTGGGCAGTTTAGGCGCTTTGGCTAACGCGCCATAATCACAGCGCTGTCAAGCAAATCAGCAAGGAGGGCGGCTGTATCAGGCATTCTCGGCCCAGGCTCCACTGCCCAAGCCTCCGTCACGGGCCAAACGCGTCCATTGCGGACAGCGGGGATATTGGGATAGGCTTTTCGCCAAAGCTCTTGAGTGCGATTGTCCGGCGGAAGGAATTCTAGAACAACTTCTGGAGCCAAGCGTAGAAGGGATTCCTCGTTCAAGTCAAAGTAATCACGAGCGTTCTCTCCGGCGGCATTTTTTCCTCCCGCAACAACGAGTAACTCCGAAAGAAAGGAAGCTGCGCCTGCGACAACCAATCCCGAAGCTTCACCTTTACGCCGACCCACCACGAGCAAGACCGTGGGCGAAACTTTCGTGGTCCCGGAAACGCGGTTGAGCTTGGATTGGGCTTCTTTGCGGAGTTGAGTCGCTTGCTCCTTTTTTCCAAACAGCTCGCCTAGAACTTCGACTTCGCGGAGCCATCCTGCCCAAGAATCTGTCCGAAAGTTTTGGAATGTAATTTGGCTCTTCGAGCACCACTCCTGCAAGGAAGGGCTCGCACCTTGCACAAGAACCAAATCGGGTTGGAGGGCCGCAATCCTTTCCAAGGAAGGGTCGTGCTGTCCACCTACTCGAGGCAAGTGAGCGAAGGCAGGGTCGCTGCAGTAGTCCGAAACTCCGACGACTTGTTTTGAAATACCGAATGCGGCCAAAGTCGCGGCCGTGGAAGGACCAATCACGACAGCTCGAGTTGCCGGCCCCTCCAGTTTTGGTACGAAAGACTCCTCTGATTGATGCGAGCAAGCAATCAGTAATAGCAAAGCAGCGGCAGCAAACCGAAACATGAAGGGGATTCTAGAATCTCCCTATGCCAGCGGCTGACCTCCCCCTATCCACTGTCGAAAGCGTTCGCGCCGAAGGCCGTCTCTGGTGCGTTACGGGCGGGGCAGGCTTCATTGGCTCGCATATCGTGGAAACTTTGCTGGAGCTAGGCCAAGAAGTGATTTGCTTGGACGATTTTTCTACAGGAAAACAGGCCAATTTAGACCACGTTCGCTCGCGGGTTAGCGACGAAGCTTGGGGCAGGTTTCAGCTCATCCGTGGCGACATCCGTAACGACGAGGTTTGTAAAAAATCTTGCGAAGCTGTGGATTTCGTTTTGCATTTAGCCGCCCAAGGCTCGGTTGTTTTATCCATGGAAAACCCAGCCCTTACCCATGATGTCAACGTCAATGGAAGTGCTCGCATGCTGGAAGCGGCTACCGAGGCAGGGGTGAAGCGTTTTATTTATTCTTCTTCCTCCGCGGTTTATGGAGACGAAACGGCCGTACCCGCCCTCGAAGATTGCCTTGGCACACCACTTTCTCCCTACGCCGCAAGCAAACTCATTGGCGAAATTTTGGCAAAGAATTGGTCGCGAAGCTTGGGACTTTCCACAGTGGGCTTGCGTTACTTCAACGTGGTGGGCTCTCGCCAAGATCCAGACGGAGCTTACGCTGCGGTTATTCCTCGCTGGATTCATGAACTGAAGTCGGGAATTCAGCCCACGATTAATGGCGACGGCAAAACTACTCGCGATTTTTGTCCTGTTGCCGATGTGGTGCATGCCAATTTAGCTGCTGCCCTTGTCGAATTGCCCCTGTCCGATGACCCTGGCCTAGCTCCTTCCTTGGTCTGCAACATTGCTTTGGGTTCTGCGACGAGCTTGAATGAACTTTTTGTTTTACTCCGCGATGGTGTTGCCGAACGAGGAGGACCTTGTGCCGACATGGAACCTCTCTACGGTTCCTTCCGCGATGGGGACATCCTTCATTCCACTGCTGACATTCAATGCGCAATCGAAGGGATTAACTACACTCCTAAGCTAAGCTTTACCGAAGGTCTCGCCGAGACCCTTGATTGGTTTTTGAACTAAAAAGAATAAATGAAGTACTTGTCCCTCTTTCTTCTACTTTCATGTTCGACGTCTACGGGGCTGGAGGCTCTCGATAAGCGCACTTACGTAACCGGTGGATTTTCCGCCCTGCCTAATATTGGAGTCACTTTGGGTGGCGGGGTTGTTCGCGATCCAGGCGAGGAGTCGGGAGACAAAACATCCTTGGAACTTTTAGGAACTTTTCAACCATGGGACGATGAGATTTTTAGTGATGATGGGAATCCAGCTGCCGGCGATTGGTCGCAAGTCCAAATTGGCATGCGCTTTACCACTCCTCATCCTGTGGGCCGACGTGACTCTTGGCGCTTCGGTGCGGTGTGGGCTCGCGCAAAGGGATCCCCGAATATCGTTCAAACCGAAGGCGATTACCTTGGCTTTTATGGTGGCTACGGTTGGGACTGGGAGCTCCCCAGCGGCTGGCGTTTTGGCCCAGATTTGACTCTTTTGCTGGTTGCTCCGGAGGGTAAATACACCCCCAGGCCCGTGCCCCAGCTGGCTTTCCGATTTATGCGATGGTTTTAGACTAATTTCCTCCCAAGGAAGCCTGCACAGAACATCAATATTTACCCTAACATATTGTCGTTGTGGGATTTGAAGCCCTCCTGGTTGTCGCACTGACCTTTGCGGTCTTGATTCTTCTCGTCCTTGAGAAGGCATCCATGGACGCCATCGGCCTCGGCCTGATGGTGGTTCTTGTGGCAACCGGTGTTTTAGACCTGACCGCAGCCGCCGCCGGGTTCAGCAACTATGCGGTCATTACCATTGCCTCCCTTTATGTCATTGGCGAGGGCTTGAATCGAACCGGGGCTGTGGAATTTGTCGCGCGGGCCGTTTTGAAGTACAGCGGCGGCAAAGAGCGGCGGATGGTGTTCCTGACAGGGATTATTGTAGCGGTCGTTTCTTCCCTATTAAATAACACGGGAGTGGTTGTGGTGTTCATTCCCGTTCTTTTGGGTTTGGCGCAAAAGACCGGCGTTGCTGCTTCACGACTTCTGATGCCACTTTCATTCGCCAGTATTTTGGGAGGCATGTGCACCTTGGTCGGAACGAGCACTAACTTGTTAGTGAGTGGTGCCGCAGAAAACCTTGGCTATGCCCCGATTCGAATGTTTGAAATGAGCCCCTTGGGAATCCCGATGGCTCTTGGTGGCGTGGTGTTTATGGCGATTTTTGTTCGAAAGTTGGTCCCCGTTCGTCACACGCTTTCCACCATGGTTGGTGATGCGGCTCAACGAGAATATGTAACCGAGCTAGTAATCCGCAAGAGCTCGCCCCTTGTTGGCCGTACCTTTAAGGACGCGTTTGTGAAGGCTGGTGTCGAAATGCTTTTCTTTGTGCGCGACGAAGCGATGACTTGGCCGCCTTATCACAACGAGGTAATTCAAGCTGGCGATGTTGTCATGCTTCGCGGAAAAGTAGATCAACTGGCCAACCTTCAGACCACACTTGGCTTGAAGATGATTAACGACACATCCTTCGACCCCAAGACGATGGAGTTTTTCGAGATTGCCGTGGCGCCGCACTCGTCCATCGTGGGCCGCAAGGTGGGGGACTTACATCTTTGGCGCGACTTTAATGCCGTGACTGTCGCTGTTTTGCGTGATGGATACCACATTCGCGAACGCGCATCCGAATTGCGATTGCAAGCCGGGGACTTGTTGCTTGTTTGTGGAACCGAACAAGCCCAAGTCAAGCTCCGCGCAGGCTCGGACTTCTTCCTTCTCCGTGGCGCACACGAATGGGTAGTTCTTCGCGAAAACGCACGAAAGGCGCTCATTATTTCTGCGGCCGTTGTTGCGATGTTTGTGGCCTATTCGGTCTTTGGCGTGAAACAAGTTCCACTTCCCATGGCTGCGCTTACGGGCGCGATTTTGATGGTAGCAACAGGCTGCGTTACAACTCGCCGCGCCTATCGTGCAATTGACTGGCCTATTTTAATGTTTGTTGTTGGAACTCTTGCACTTGGCAAGGCAATGGAGGTTACTGGCGCAGCGAGTTTCTTTGCGGGAGGCATTGTTGACGCTCTTGCTGATTGGGGTCCACGGGCTGTCCTGGGCGGCTTGGTTGCCCTTTGTATTTTGTTCAATGCCCTGATTAGCCATAGCGCAGTAGCTGTATTGCTTACGCCGATTGCTATTCAGACAGGCAAGGCAATGTCAGATTCCGGCGCTTGGGAGGGAAACTCTGATTCGCTCGTGCGAGCCTTTATTCTTGCCGTCGCCTTTGGGGGCAGTATTTGCTTTGCAACCCCAATTGGCCACCAAACAAACCTCATGGTTTATGGACCTGGCGGCTACCGATACCGAGACTTCCTGAAAATGGGGATTCCGCTGTCCATATTGGCCTGGGCGGCCGTGACCTTTGCCCTCCCCCTCGGCTAAACCTGATACAATCTTTGTTCGTGGCAGTCTCTGCCAGCCCTCTGAAAGCCATCGAAACCCCCACCTCTTTGTGGGGTTCTCATTGCACCATGAATCAAAGTAGCCCCCTTGTCCTAGTTCTCGTTGCCGTCCTTGGCGGTGTTTTTGGCGCCTGGTTTGTCACAACCACCGGCCAGCCTGTCCCTGAAGCCAGCGTATCTGTTGCTTTGCCCACCTTGCCTGGTGAAGCACCCGAAGACGATTTGGCCCGGTCCGTCTCCGCTCTTCAGGTCGAAGTTGATTTGCTGCGAAATCAACTGGAAAATCGACGCACCCTTGCTGTTGCTCCACCGCCCGAAGCTATGAACGTAGGGTCGGATCATCCCGGTGCCCTTTCCGGAATGCCTCCACCTCCATCAGCAATGCGGGCAGAATTTAACGCTCTTATGGAGGAGCGGGAGCTCAACAGGACTCAAGAACGTGAAACGCGCGACCAAGAGCGCCGAGAATCACGTCTTGATCGACAAATGCAAGATTGGCAAGAGAAGTTAGGCCTCAACGATGCCCAAGCTGTACAAATGCGCGACATCCTTGCCGACTCAAGCCTCAAGCGGTCAGAGCTGTTCTCCGAAATGCGTGACGGCGGAAATTTTGATCGTGAGTACATGCGCGAGCAAATGCAGGTCATGCGGGACACAACAAACGATGCCCTATCGAATGTGTTGTTCCCCGATCAGTTCACTACCTACCAAGAGGAGTCTTCAAGTTCCCGCGCTTGGTGGGGTGGTGGTGGCCAAGGTGGTGGCGGTGGCCGTGGTGGTCAAGGCGGCGGCGGACGTCCGTTCTAGTTGCATCGAACTCTACTCAGATACTTCAGGTTCGATGCAGAATCCGACGCATCTGAGTAGAGTTGGCATTTCAGTAAGTCAGGGCTTTTGCGACAAGTTTCGCAAGCGCTGGCGAGCGCATGCCGGCATCTTTGGCAGCGAGTACTGCATCGGAAACGGACAAACCCTCCGTCACGCCGCGGTAAATGCCCCATAGGGCGCCGGCGCGGTTACCACTTCGGCAATGCACCAAAACACTGCCAGAGCCCGACCGGGCAAGAGTTTCACTAAGAAGGTGGGCATCCTTGATACTTAGGGATTCGCTTGTGACCGGAATCACGGCGTAGTGCAAGCCTGCAGCATTGGCGGCTTCCCGCGCGCCCTCAGGTTGAGCTTCACTAGAAGGGCAAAGGTTCACGACTCCGGTGTAACCTTTGGTAGCTAGCTCAGCATATTGATCGTTACCAGGTTGACCGGATCCCGCAACGGTCTCCGACATGATGACAAAGTTATGAATGTCCACGAAATTAGGAAGAGCAGAAGGAGTCAAAATCTCGGGAGCTTCGGCGAATGTGGTCCTGGGAGTTGAAGGTGTGGTGACTTCGGTAGAACCATCTTCGCCCCAAATGCCATCCCAAAGGGAGCATGCAGGGAGAAGGAGAAGGGGGAGGATTGGAAGTGCGCAGTATCGCATGGGGCGATATTGTAGCTTGCGCCAAACACCGCACTTACCGTCATTCCGGGAACCTTGGCGACAGGAGCGTTTTATTAACGAGGCAAGAAGCTCTAGTCCCTATAAAGCTCTGCACAGCGATGCTGAAGTTCGGCGGCAAGTTCTTTGCGATTTGAAATATCAGTAACAGGTTCGCCAAAGCGCACTTCCACGCTCAGATTGGGCAAGCTTGCAAAAAGCCGAACATTATTTCTCAATCCTTGGTCTTCCGGCCACCAGGCTTGTTTGTCGGAGTATTTGATTACGGCCGGCACACATGGCACATTCAGAGCTGAAGGAGTTTCAAAAAGTGGGGCACGGTATTTCCGAATCTGTTCTCCACAGCCAGCCCCGCCTTCTGCGAAAATATTGACTGTGATGTCGTTTTCAAGGTACCAGCGCAGCTCTTCTCGCAGTCGCGCGGTATCTCGCATTCGGTTTCGGTCCACAAAGAGGGTGCTTCCGTTACGGGCAAGAAAGCCAAAAATAGGCCAACCTGCAATCTCAGCTTTAGCAATAAAGAGCGCAGGCGAAGCACCGCCCAAGACAAGGATGTCAGCCCAAGTCGTGTGGTTTGAGGCGACAAAGGAGCCGGGAGCAGGGCGGGGTCCCACAACTTTGAACTTACAACCCAAAAGCCAAACTCCACCTCGGCCCCAAAGGCTTGTCCACCATGCTGCGGCCTTCGTTCCAAGGCACCGATCCCAAAAAATGAGATTACGAGCTACCCCTGCCATCCCTCCAGCAAGAAAGGTCCATGGCATGAAGAGGAGCACGCGAATCGGTGCCAGTAAGCGGCGGGACATGGCGAGATTCTAACGGTCACACCCAGGCGACAAAAACCCCTGCGGAGCCTAAACTAAGTGTCTCTCTTATGGCTCAGACTCCTTTTCTCTGCACCGACCCGTCTTGCCCTGGAAATGCCAATCCCCTGACACGGGAAGTAGCGGAAGCCCTAGCCCTTGTCTGCCCCGTTTGTAAGGAGCCCTTAGAGGAGAGCACCGGGGAATTGGACAAGTTTGAGCGGCGCGTCATTGAGACGTTTCCTCACTTTATTGCCTACCCTTTCCGCGCGCTTCACCAAGAACAGAACATTTTTGAGAAGACCCTGAGTTTAGTAGATGTCTTCACAAATACTCTGAAATACATGGCGTTGATTGTGGAAAGTGAATATTTGCGGTCGGACTTAAAGGGAGATGAGGAGCTAAACGAAATAATCAGTCAAGACTTGTGTCGACCGCTTGTTTCGTCATGGCGAAAATTCCTTTTAATCGCTGTACCAAAAATGACAGAAGCTGGTCACAAGTTCTTTATTCCAGAACTTCCTGAGTTCTGGAATAAAATAGAGAAGAAAAACATTAATATTCCGGGCAAAGGTTATTACGAGGAAGACGGTGATTTTGTCGAAACAAAGAGTAAGCTAACGCTGTTCCAAGCCCTTGTGAGCTATCGGAACAAGTTTGCCCACCGCGCTAAGCAGCAAGAAGGGGCCGCACTAAAGGAGTTTTTGTTTTATTACGAAAAGGCACTTCGCCCCATTATGGAGCAAATGGAGTGGATGGTGGAATACCCAATGATTAAACGGGAAGGACGTGCCTACTTCGAAATGATGGGGGCGGACATACGAAAAATAAAAGCAATCGATGCCCCGAAGGGGCTGAAAGAAACTTTAGTTGTCCACGCAAAAGAACGTGACGAAAGCCTGGCGCTTGCCCCTTTCTTTATTGTCCCAAACGAGTATTTGACTGATACGGGCGCTAATGAAGACCTATTAATTTATGACCAAAGTACTGGAAAGCGGCTTTGTTATGTCAGTCCCCGTGGGCATCACCGTGAAACAGACAAAGCGTTGCTGGAATGGCGAAAGCTTGTCGAGTCCAAGCGAATTGTGGCTCCACTCCTTTCCGTAAATGAAATCAACCCAGAAGCCTTGCGCGACCGTATTTTGCGAGCCACGGTTGAGACTCAAAAAGGTTTAGAGGAATCGAAAAAAATTATTTCGGACACGCATTGTTCAAGAAAGGCGGGCGCATCCTTGGACTTGTTTCCCGAATCGTCCTCTGCGCTTTGCGCAGTTACCGCACCTGCTGGAATGGGGAAAACCTGTTTTGTAAATGAGTTGGCCGGAAATTGGATGGAACGAGAGCTGCCCGTTCTCTTTTTACGCGCCGCACAGCTGGAAGATTCCGATTTGTTTGTTGAGATGAAGGCTCGCCTTCGAGTGGACCCATGCGTGGATCTCCAGAGCTTTCTGGGGCATTGTGGAACAGAGGAAAAACCTCTCGTGGTAATTTTGGACGGCGTTCAAAGTCATGCGGGCCGCGAAGAGCTTTTGCGTTCTGTGCTCAGAATTGGGCGCGCATCTTCGGGCACTCCCAAGCTTCGCGTTATGATTTCCTTAAGGCCAGGGGGAAGTGATTGGATTAGCGTTGACCCGGAAGAGGCAGAAAGGCTGTTCTTTCCTCCTGAACAGGGGGAAAATCGAAATGTGGGAGGTATTCCCGCAACAACTCTCCCGCCACTTTCGCACCGCGAAATTGAAGCGATGTGGTTGGGTTACTCCAAAGCGGGTAACGATAGATTCGCTCCGAAGTTTGATTTCCAACAACTGCAAAACCGCAGTCGTCGTGTGCTCGCCCTGTTGTCGAATCCCCAGATTCTTCAAATATTCTTACGCACATTTTCTGGGGAAAAACTTCCTAAGGAAATGGATCGCCGTGGGATATTTGAAGCCTTCTTTACCAAATTGGCCAAGCGTTCTGGAGACAAAGGTCGCTTTCTTCGTCAGCTTGCTGAAATATCTTGGGAAACTTCGAGTCCGCGCTTCGACTACGACGATTTGATTCAGGACGAACGCACATCGGAAGATTTACAACGAACAGACATCGCCTGCCCTTATCACCGCTTAACTCGTTTAGAGGGGGTGATTTCAGAAGAGGCAACCGAAGGAGGCCGACAGGTCGTATTTTCAGCTGACCTTTTGTTGGAACATGTGCTAGGCCAGTACTTAGTTGAAAGTGGGCGCGCGGACACCGCTAAAGAACTTTTGGAGGTATTTGAAAAAAACGCCGCCCACCCGCTGCTGATTGGTGCGATTCAGTCAGCCTTATCTGCAAAGTTGTCCACTGAGGGGAATGAATTCTTGTGGGAGTTTATTGAAGAAGGGACTCCTCGGGCAGCTACTTGCGCTGGCGAGTTCTTGGGGAAACTTCTTCGGGAGGAAGAAGACCTCGATGCGGTGACGGAAGGGCTTTTGCAGCTGCCATCAGTAAATGACCTTCACGCTGGTCTTGCCGCAAGTGCTCTATTGGAAGACGAGCTTGCCTTTGATATCCGAAGGAACTTTTTGGAAAAACTCGCAACGAGAGTAGACGATATTGGGCTTCCTGCATCAGAGGTTTTGGGAGACCTGTACGGTGCCGTTTCGGCGGCGACCTATGACCTTGGAGATTACAACACATGTAGACGGTGGAGCCAACGAGCCTTAGATGTTCGGCGTGAATGTCTCGGTGATAACCATCCAAGCGTGGCAACAAGTTGGAACAACCTCGGCAACCTACATCGAAAGATGGGGGACTTGGAGTCTGCTGGCCCCTGCTATTTGCAGGCCCTCGAGTTGTTCAAAAATCTGTATGGAGAGAAGCATCCTTCTATAGCCACCCTCAATGGCAACCTAGGCACGCTCTTTCGCAAACGTGGGAAAATGGAAGAAGCTCGCACTTACTGTGAAAAGGCATTAGAGATTCGCAAAGGGCTTCATGGCGAGGAGCACCCGGCTACCGCCGCTTGCTTAAACAGTTTGGCTGCCCTGCACGCAGACCTTGGAGAGTTTGATGCGGCGAAGAAACGTTACGAAAGAGCGCTTACTATCCGGCAGGGAATTCTTGGCAGCCATCACCCCGATGTTGCGGCAAGCCACAACAATTTAGGTCTGGTGGAGCGCCGATGCGGAAACAATGAGGCTGCGCAATCTCACTACGAAAAGTCCTTGGCGATTTTTCGAAAGCTGTGGGGATCATCTCACCCAACAATTGCGAGTAGTTTGAATAATTTGGGTGGTCTTCATGCAAGCTCTGGAAATATTGAAGAGGCGCGCGCAAGCTATGAAGAGGCGCTTGGAATTTTTCTTGAGGTTTACGGCGAAGATCACCCTCATGTTGCCACGAGCTGCAGCAACCTCGGTAACCTTCTTGCTGACACGGAAGATGTTCTTTTAGCTAAAGATTTTCATGAACGCGCTCTTCAGGTGCGCCGCCGCTCCTTTGGGGACAACCATCCGCAAACCGCTTCGAGTTGGCACAGTCTTGGAGGTGTTTGCGCACGGATTGGGGAAGAAGAAAAGGCTCGAAAGTGTTATTCCAAGGCTTTGAGAATTCGGAGAGAGCACTTTGAGGAAAAGCACCCTCAAGTTGCCGCTGGATTTAGTAGCCTTGGGCTCTTGGAGCGAAAACTAGGGAATCTCGAAGATGCACGAGAGTGCTTCATTCGCGCCCTCGAGATCTTTCGCGAAATCTACGGCGAAGTCCATGCCCATGTAGCAACTGCCCACTACAACCTTGCAGGTTTGTTCCACAAGACAGGGGAGGGGGAAGAGGCTCTCCAGCATTTAGAAAGTGCCCTCTCCGTCCGACGTAAACTTCTTGGGGAAGAGCACAAACTCGTTGGCCGTACTTGGAAGTCAATATCTCGGGTTCACAAGTCTATGGGAAATCTCGAGAAAGCTGCCGAGTGCAAGGGAATAGCGGCATCTATACTTGGAGCCTAAAGTAAGTCTATGTCACGACTGCTCCTCCTTCTTTTCGCGATTCTTCCGGCTAACCAAATATTTGGCCAGGAAGAAGAGGCCGCTCTGGATACGAGTGAGCAGATTGAATCCCTTCTGCTTGCCGCAGACGGATTTTATTGGTTCGGCATCAACGTTCACGGAGACCCGGAATTATTTAATCAAGGGCTTGCAGCTCTTTCTAAAGCCGAAAAACTAATTGAACATGCGGGAGCAAAGAAAAAAGACTACGTTCGGGAAATCGATGGGCTGAAGTCCGACCTGAAGCAACAAATAGGAATATCTCAGGACACGCTTTATGGGGTCTTCCCTCTCCTCCGTTTTATTCCCACATCTGCAGTCCAATATGAGCTGATTGACGAGCCAGATGTCATGGCAGTTACTCGCGCCGCGCGCTCTCTGGCTACGACACTTATTCCGACTTGGCGGAAGAATCTGCAACTCGATGTCGTTGTTCGACCGAACCTTCACCCTGACCGCGAAAGCCGATCGGACGCTCTTCGAAATGAAGCATCCTATGTCCTCAACTCTTTTTCCAAGTTTTACGCACATAACTTGGGAGAAGTGAAGTCCATTTTGTCCCCCACTCTCTTTGAGCGTTTTCAAAAACATGGGATGGACCAGGAGATTGCCAACAGTCTATGCGAGGCTCTTAAGCTTGAACAAATATTAGAGGTTGAGCTCCGAGACTACTCGGTTGATGGACCTTATTCCGTTTACCAATTGTTTGGCCAGATGTTTGATTCCGAAAATGGCAAAACAAATAACAGTTACACTTCTCTTGGCTTTACGAAAGATGTCCGCAAAAAGGGCAAGGTTCTTGCGTCCGCAGTTATGGGACTTTTGCTTCTCGCGGCGGCCTTAGGTCTTTTGTTTAGGCCAGCCTTCCATAGAACCCTTTGGATTCCGGCTGCTTTGATTTGCGGTAGTTTTGTTGCTGCCTTTGCGACTCGCCTTCTCAACGGGGTTGCTCCCTTGCCAGAAATGTTGGTGAAGAGCGATTGGTGGTTCCCCACTGCGATGGGTGCCTCCATTAGCCTGCTCCCTGTCCTTGCTGGCGCATATTTGGGACGCGGCCTTTTACAGGGGGTTGACCTTGACGGCACAAGCAATGCACGCAATGCGATGACTTTATTTGGCGCAGTCTTCCTTGGCGCTTGTATTTTTCCAGTTCTGGGTTCCGTGTTCTATCTCGAGTCCATTCCAGCTATATGGAGCTCCCTTCAACTTGCCATTGGTGGGCTTGGAGGAGTTGCCCTTTGCTCCGCTGGTTTTTACTGGCGGAACGCTAAAGTTCCATTAGGGCTCCGATTTTCTGCGGCGATGCCTGGACTGGCTTGGGCTTTTTCTGGATATCTTGCCTGGGAGATTGTTCCAGACCGGCTCGTGGATTCAGCGATTATGACCGTATTTGTTGTGGTCATAGCTCTCGGCATTTTTTGGTCTGCGCTTTCCCTGCGACCAGCGACCAACTTTAAACTTGGTGGTGTTTTTGGTGGCCTAATGCTTCTCCTCCTTTCGGGCTTTTGCGTCCTTGCCGCCGAACCGAAACTGATGCTTGGTCCAGCAATTCCAGGACTATTTGCTCTCTGCGCTGTTGGGTTCCGGTTATCCAAGGGCCGCGTTGCCGAAACAGAGACAACTAAGGAGCCCGATTCTTCGAAGGAAGGGAAGAACAAGTCCAAAGAAGACTTAGACAAAATTTTAGCGGGCGCAGAACAGCTCCCATTTTTACCTTGGCCGCATTTCAATGAACGTGCGTCCGAAGCTGCTGACTCACTTTCTCGCGGCAGGCCGGCCTTTCTTGCGATTTACGGCGAGGTTGGCTCCGGAAAAACACGTGCAGCGAACGAAGTTGCCGCACGCGTTCGGGCTGAACTGGGTTCTTGTCGAACTTTGCGCGGCACTTGTCCCGTAGAAGGCGCTGGCGACCGACCCTTCGCCCCCTTCGCCGAAGCCTTTGACGACTTCCTTGGCACCATTCCGCTCGACAAAGGTTCCGGTGACTATGGCGATGTTTTCCGCCATGTTGGCAATGCTCTAATTCGGGTTCTGCCTGTTCCAGACCTGCTCTCTGGCATGATTAAGATTCCTGAGGCAGAACAAGCATCCACGAGCCCAGCCGCAGTTGGCTGCGCTGTCGCGCGCATGCTGAAGTCTGCACAAGGCGCGGGGGAAAGCGGAAATCCAATCGCATTCATCATTGACGACGCCGAATCCATGGATGCGTCTTCGCGTCAGGCAATGGATGCCATGGTCGAGGAGCTGAACCAGGGTGCGCCCGCCCCAGTTTTGATTATGGTTTGTTTCACCCGCGCCGATGCGGGTAACTTGCCACAAGAGTTGGAGGATCGCGGTTTCCGCCACTGCTACCTTCAAATGGACTCCAATATGGCTACTCAATTTCTTGGCCCGGATGGCGTCGGACTCAACATCCAACTTGCCAAGGCCATGATTGAACGCTTGGGAGACCATGCAACTGCGCGTACACCACGTTTGCTGGTGGACTGGACACAAGACGCTCTCCGGGACGGCCATCTTTTGGCAGAGCGGAAAAGCGGCGTATTTTCTTTAACTACCGGCGGTACTGGACTTCCCTTTGGAACTCCAACATCTCTCCGCGACTCAACGCGTGCCTTGCTCGCTGACTTGGCCCCAGAAACGATTCGTGTTTTGGAGTGCGCCTCTTGTATGGGGCGGAGTTTTGACATTTACATGTTGGCAGAAGTTTTGGGGCTCAGCACTCAAGAGCTTTTCGTTCAACTGAACACAGCAGAATCTGCTGGCGTCCTCCGCGATGTCCCAGGGCAAGACGGCGCTTATGCGTTTACTTCCTCGGTGTTTGTGCAGGGCCTACAAGATCGCTTACGCCACCCATCGGAAGCCGTAGGTTCGGACTCCTTGAAGCAAATTGCTGTGGATTACCACAAAGCTTTCGCCACCTTGCTTTCCAAAAGACTTCAAGAAAACCCAGGCGACCCCGCCCTTCTTTACCGCTCCGCACAGCACGCCGGCCAGGCTGGACCTCGCTTCCGAGAACAAGCAGCTGCACTTGCTTATCGCGCTGCGGAACATGCATTTTCGACCGCTTCCTATGTGGATGGCCTCCGTTTTGTGGGTGACGCAATCCGCTGGACAAACCGGGGTGGCGAACAGGGTCTTCAAAGTCGCATGCGCCAGCATGTTCTTCAACTAAGAATGTTGTCCGAGGCCCCGGAGGACTTGCGTGCCGAAGTTATGGACTCTGTGCGCCAAGCGCAGGAGCTGTTGGATTACGCAGAGGTTCATGGAGCTCCAACTTCTCTTGCAGCTTCTTTGCGTAATCAATTGGTTTTGCATGAGCATTCGAGCAATCCTGACAAGGCCGTTGACCTTGCTGACCGAAGCCTTGCAGCCGCCGAAGTGGACCCTATTTGGCGAGTCGAAGCTCTCCACTACAAAGCCCTAGCTCTTCAGGCAAAGGGCGACAAAGAAGGTGCTGGCAAGGCCTTCGAATCGGCGCTTCAAGAGTTGGACTCCTGTGAAGATTCCTACCTCGAGCGCCGTTCTGTTGGTGCCCAACTCTTAAACTCCGCCGCCAGTTTCCGCTCTGGGCAGGGCTCGGACTCTGCATTGGAGCTCTTTGAGCGAAGCCTGGCTCTAAAAGAGGGGGACCTTGCGGGTCAGGCGATGACTCATTTTGGGATTGGCTGTCACTACTTGTACTCCGTTCCAGATTCGCTTCACCGGAATAGCGAAACCGCACTCTCAGCTTTCCAGCGCAATGCCGACATCAACCGGAGCATTGGTCACTGGCAAGGAGTTGCCCGCGGTCTGTCTTGTCAAGCGCGTGTTTACGAATCGATTAGTTGCTTTGACGAGGCGCGTCAAGCGTGTGATGAGAGTTTGGAAATCGCTCGCTCGCGGAATTATCGGGTGGACTATCTGTACGCCGCGGCTTGCAAGCTTGGCATTCTCAAGAAAATGGGGGTTGAGCCATTGCTCGCCGAAGCCAGCGCAGCATTCCACGGTGAGCTACAGGAAGACCCTGCTCTCGCCGAAGCTCTCAACAATCTGCCTGACGATGTACGGGAAGCGTTGGCCTAAGGGTTAAACTTCTTTTAGTTCGTCGAGCACGCTTTGAAGGAAGGCTTTGCCGTCACCGAAACACATATAGTTGTTTTCGCGCTCAAAGAGAGGGTTCTTAATGCCAGCGTAACCAGCTGAAAGAGATCGTTTAATCATGAGAGAAGTCCCCGATTCGTGTGCATTCAAAATCGGCATTCCCGCGATGGGGGACTGAGGGTCTTCAATGGCCGATGGGTTCACAACATCATTAGCCCCAACGATGACGCAAACATCAGTCGTTTTGAAATCATTATTGATGCGCTCAAGTTCGAGAAGCTGCTCGTAAGGAACATCAGCTTCGGCCAAGAGCACATTCATATGGCCAGGCATTCGGCCTGCAACAGGATGGATGGCGTAGCGCACATCGGCGCCGTTCTTTTCAAGCTCTTCAGCAAGTTCTTTGACAACATGTTGCGCTTGGGCAACCGCCATGCCGTATCCAGGTACAATAATGACGGATTCGGCGGTTTCTAGAATCATGGCTGCTTCTTCGGGAGAAGCTTGCTTGTAGCTGGTGTACTCATCGGCGCCACCACTGTTGCCACCCGAAGGAGTATCTCCGCCGAAGCCGCCGACAAGAACATTGCCTAGCGAACGATTCATAGCTTTGCACATGATGATGGTCAGAATCATTCCAGCAGCACCGACAAGGGCGCCCGCCACAATGAGTAAGGGATTGCCAATTACAAAACCGGCCATCGAGGCGGCAATTCCGGAGTAGGAGTTCAGCAAAGAAACCACAACGGGCATGTCCGCTCCACCAATAGGCAAAACCGAAACTACACCAAAAACGGCTGCGCAAGCCGTGAGGCCAAGAATCATTGCAGTTGGGTCATAGGATTCTTGCATGAAGCCCGCCATCACTCCCATAGCGGCTCCCCCAATAAGTAAGGCGGCCACAATGAAATGTCGTCCGGGGAGAATGACTGGGTTGCCGCTGATTTTCCCAGACAGCTTGCCCATGGCGACAAGTGAACCAGTAAAGGTCACCGTGCCAACAAGTACCGAAAGGATGATTGCGATTACCCACACCTCGTTGCCTAGAATGACGTTGTCAGACGGGCCAACCACAAAGTTGCGGCCCCAAAATTCCGAGAGTGCAACCATGGTGGAGGCCAAGCCGCCAAAACCATTAAACAGGGCAACCATTTCTGGCATGCCGGTCATCTCCACTTTCTTGGCCATGACACCGCCAATTAAGGTGCCCATGATTGCACCAACGGCGACAACTTTCCAATCAAGTTGAATGCCAGCTCCCGGCGTAATCAGAGTGACGGCAATTGCAAGGGCCATTCCAACCGCAGCCAATAAGTTTCCACTCCGCGCAGTTTTGACTTTGGACAATCGCTTAATGCCAACGATGAAGAAAGCTGTTGCGACCAAGTAAAGAAGTTGATCAATACTGAAGTTTTCCATTTATGTAATCCTCTACTTCTTCTTTTTCTTGCTGCCAAACATGGAGAGCATGCGGTCTGTGACCATGAAGCCGCCAACCACATTAATCATGGCGAAGGTGATTGCGCAGACCCCGAGAATCGTGGCGGCCGATTCACTGACCCCGCCACCATTTCCAAATTGCGCGCACATTAAGGCTCCCACGATTGTGATTCCAGAAATGGCATTCGCCCCCGACATGAGTGGCGTGTGCAAAGTTGGTGGAACTTTGGAGATTAATTCGTTGCCAGCAAAAATTGCCAACACGAAAACGAAAAGCATGAGTAGAAAAATCATGAGGTGGTTTCAGACTCTTGAGGAGTTTTGGTTTTTGTAACTGGCACGCCAAGGGCGGTTGCGGTGGGTTCATGGAGAGCGCTGCCACCATGAATGGCGACTGAGCCAGCAGTAATTTCATCGTCGAAATCCAAAATCAAATCATGGTTTTCGTTCTCTTTCACGGGAACAAGATGTTCCACAACCTGAAGAACATTTCGCGAATAAAGTTCGCTTGCGTTCACGGGCACAGTTGCCGGAAGGTTTGGGTGGCCCAAGATGGTTACGCCATGGGCGACAACATCCTCGCCACATTGCGAAAGCTCGCAGTTGCCGCCTTGGGAAACAGCGAGATCAACAATCACCGAGCCGGCCTTCATAGATTCCACCATTGCGGCGGGAATCAACATCGGAGCTGGACGACCAGGGATGAGGGCAGTGGTGATAACGACATCAGCTTCTGAGACATGAGCTGCGACGGCTTCCGCTTGCCGTTTTTTGTAATCATCTGAGGCTTCTTTGGCGTAAACGCTCGGCTCAGTTTGTCCGTCGTCCGACTCGATTTCAATGAATTTGGCCCCTAGGGATTCGACTTGCTCCTTAACTTCGGGGCGAATGTCCGTTGCCCAAACTTGGGAGCCAAGGCGCTTAGCCGTCGCAATGGCCTGAAGGCCGGCAACGCCTACCCCAAAAATCACAACCTTGGCAGGCTTTACGGTTCCGGCCGCAGTCATCAGAAGAGGGAAGTATTTGCCTAGGGCGGTGGCGCCGTTGAGGACGGCCTTGTATCCCCCGATATTTGCTTGAGAAGACAAGGCGTCCATCTTTTGAGCGCGGGTGATTCGGGGAACGAGCTCCATGCCGAAGGCGGTCGCTCCACCGTTCAGCATGGCGTGGGAAGCATCTTGGTTCTGGCCAGCCATTAGGAAGGAAACCAATACAGCCCCCTTCTTTAAGGAGCCAGCCTCCGCGGTGGAAGGTGGGGCAACCTTGAGGACCAGATCCCCGCGGCTGAAGCCATCGGCAGAATCGACAATCGTGGCGCCTTCTTCTTGGTAGGCGGAATCACAAAAAAAGGATTCCTCGCCGGCGCCGCGTTCGATGAGGACATTGAGGCCATTTTTTGCCATTTTGGCAACGGTCTCAGGGGTGGCCGCAACTCGGGTTTCCCCAGCAGCGGTTTCTTTAGGTATGAAGACTACAGTCATGGTTCGGGAGCGTTAAAACGAAGCGGCAACTTTAGCCGTGCCGCCCATTTTTTGGAGAAAAGCTATCAGGGATGCAGGGCTTATTCTGTTACCAATGAAACCCACCCCCCTCCCCTTTCCTGGTTTGCCGGGATATCAACTGCTCGACTCCGGAAACGGCGAGAAATTGGAGCGGTTTGGCGAGTGGGTTTTGCGGCGACCGGACCCGCAGGCAATTTGGGCTCCGAAATTGGACCCATGGGAGTGGGGTAAGGCCAATTTGAGTTTTGAGCGCGAATCGGATCGCGGCGGCCGCTGGGAGGGCGATGCCCCAAAGGAATGGGAAATGGAGGTGGGCTCTTGCAAGGTGATGGTGCGGCCGACACCCTTTAAGCATGTTGGTATTTTCCCGGAGCAGGCGAGCAATTGGGCTTGGACCGAAGCTCTTCGGGAGAAACTGGAAAATGAAGGTGTGGAACGCCCTCGCATGCTCAACCTTTTTGGATACACCGGCGCTGCATCGGTCTTAGCTGCCCAGGCGGGCTGGGAAGTTACACATGTGGATAGTTCTCGCGCCTCAATGGACTGGGCCGCCGAAAACGCCCGCCTTTCCGATTTGCCAAGCGATTCAATTCGCTGGATGTTAGAAGATGCAATGAAGTTTGCTGGACGGGAAGTCCGAAGGGAGAAACACTACCACTTAGTTTTGTTGGATCCACCGGCATATGGTCGCGGCGCAAAAGGAGAGAAATGGGAATTCTCAGATGGAATTGCAAGCCTATTGGAAGATTGCAAAACCATATTGGAGCCAAGCGGCTCAGCGGGAATCGTGCTTTCCGCTTACGCGATTGACTTTTCAGCTTTAGCTCTAAGCAATTTGTTTTCTGATTGGGGCGGAGAACTCGAAGCAGGCGAACTTGCCCTTCCTGAAGAATCGGAGAATCGTTTCTTGCCTTGCGGATATTGTTTCCGCTGGTCGCGCGTGTGAGTGGCCTAAAGGTTTTATACGTGGACAACCATCTCTTGATGGTATTGAAGCCAGCCTGCCTTCCCATTGTTCCTGACTCGAGTGGGGACGAGTCTTTACTCGACCAGGCTAGGGCCTGGGTCAAAAAGGAATACAGCAAGCCTGGAAATGTCTTTTTGGGAGTTGTGCATCGCCTGGACCGACCCGTTTCCGGGGTAGTTTGTTTTGCGCGCACAAGCAAAGCGGCTTCTCGGCTTTCCGAAGCTTGGCGAAGCAATACTGTTTTCAAGACTTATCAGGGCTTGGGAGTGGGCGATGTCTTGGAAGACTCTGGCCATTTAACTCAATGGCTTATTAAAGATCGAGAGCGAAATGTTGTGCGCGTGGTCACTGCAGAAACAACTGGCGCCAAAAAAGCCGAGACCAAGTGGAAGATTCTCCGCAGAGAGAAAGGAAAGGTATTGTTTGAGCTCATCCCCGTAACGGGTCGAGCGCACCAACTTCGCCTTGCGGCAGCGACCTTGGGCGCCCCCCTGGAAGGGGACATCAAATATGGCGCCACAAAAGCCCTCCCCGACCGTTCCATTGCTTTGCACGCCGGAGAGCTTGAGGTCCCTCATCCAACCAAGGACGACCGAGTGGCGGTGAAGGCCGTTGCCCCTTTTTAGGAAAGGGTTGCGTCTCTCAAGATGTTTGCCACGCTTGCAGCAACTCGCTTGCCGTCGAGGGCAGAGCTCATAATTCCGCCGGCGTACCCAGCACCTTCACCACAAGGGAATAGGCCCTTTAGTGTTGTGTTCTCTTGTGTTTCACATTCTCGCAGCACCCGAACAGGAGAAGATGTGCGAGTCTCCACGCCAATCATTTGGCCAAACTGAATGTAACCACCCATCTTCTTGTCAAACTCCATGATGGCGATAAGAAGACGGTTTGCAATTCCTTTCGGCAAAAAGGAACTCATGTCAACGGGCGTAAGACCAGGCAGATAGGACGAATCTGCAGGTTCGCGCGATTGGGTCGGATTATTAATGAAGTCAAAACAAGACTGAACAGGGGCTTTGTTTTCGCCGCCCCCGACGTGTGCCGCCACGGTTTCCATTGCCCACTGCAGGCGAACTCCAAAAAGAGGGTCGATTTCGGGGTGAACAGGAAGTCGCCCTTCGGCAACGGGAATATCCGCCCCGCCCCTCGGGTCTTTGATGACTTCATGGAGGAGTGGAGCATCGCTTACTGCTGCAGCTTCCCTAAGAAGACTGTCCCATCCCCAGCGGGAACCGCGTTTCCCGCACCAATCTTTGGGCGAAATAGAGACCACAATTCCAGAGTTTGCGAAGGGAGAATCTCGCTTGGAAAGGCTCATTCCATTTACGGAGAGTCGCCCTTCTCCAGTATGGGAGGGCACAATCCACCCACCAGGGCACATGCAAAAACTATAAACTCCGCGTTCATTGGCTTTCGAAGTGAGTTCATAAAAAGCAGAAGGCAAATCAATAGATTGATTGATGCCTTGGTATTGCAGGTCATCTACCCAGGATTGTGGGTGCTCTATACGAACGCCCATGGCAAATCCCTTGGCTTCCATTTCTGCTCCTGCTCTTTGCAAGACCAAAAGGGTATCCAGGGAAGAGTGACCGTGAGCCATGACGAGTGCATTCGTAGCAATGTCCTCTTCGCCACCCTCGGTTTCAATCCGAACGCCCTTTACTTTGCGGCCTTCTTCAAGAATTTCAACAACCTTGGCCCCAAAGCGGATGTTTGCCCCAGCTATTTCTAGGGCTTCGCGAATATTGGAAACGACTTTTGGGAGCAAGTTGCTGCCAACATGGGGGCGCCAATTCGAAAGAATATCGGGAGGAGCGCCAAAGACGACAAACTCTTCGAGAAGGGCATGCACGTCTGCTTTGCGGCCACTTCGGGTAAAAAGTTTGCCATCGGAGTAAGTCCCCGCACCGCCTTCCCCAAAACAATAGTTACTGTTCGGATTAACAGGCATGCCCTTGTTGAGATCTGCGATGTCTTTTCTCCGTCCTTGAACGTCTTTCCCGCGTTCACAAAGAGTCACTCGAACACCAGAGCGCAAGAGATCCAGCGCGCAAAACAAACCTGCAGGCCCAGCGCCAACAATAACGACGTGAGGTGCGGATTCAGGAGGTGGAGCGGGGAGGCTGGACTCGGAGAACAAGTTTTTCTCTTCTTCGCTTGGATCTTCATTTATCCAAACTTGATAGCTTGCGTTCCATTGCATGCGCCGCTGTCGAGCGTCAAAGCTATAGCGCATTAAGCGGGCAAATCGAATTTCTTCAGAGGGGACTCCGAGCTCGCTTCCAAGAAGTGAGTAAAGCGACTCTTTTTTAAGAGTCGCTGGATTTTCGGTCGCGGGGAGCCGAAGAGTGCAAGATTCGGTCATGGTGGTAGAGGATTAGGGCGGAAACCACCCGAATTCTATGGCGAAAGTTTAGGAAAGGGCGCCAACTGTGGTGGTACGTGGGGTTGCAGCATCCATGCAGGCAATGGCGGTAAGACGAACAACGTCAGAAACGCCGACACTGTGGGGCTGCAACATGTGGGCAGGTTTTTCTAAACCTAACATGATGGGGCCAACCGTGGGCGTTTCCGCCAAAACGCGGAGTAGGTTAAAGCCTATGTTTGCCGCGCCCAGGTTCGGGAAGACCAAAACGTTGGCTTTTTGCCCACCAAGCCTACAGTTCTCGTAACGCGTTTGCACGGTGGGGCTGAGAGCCGCGTCCACACGCATTTCCCCATCAATGATTAGGTCGGGAGCCTCTTTGCGTGCAATTTCGACTGCGCGGCGAACCGTATCTGAGCGCGGGTGGAGCGTTCCGCCAAAGCTCGAAAAGGATAACATGGCAACGCGTGGCTCAATGCCAAAGCGCTGGACTTCTTCAGCGACCAAAAGGGCAATTTCGGCCAAATCGTCTTCAGTTGGTTCAATGTTGATGGCCGTGTCGGCAAGGAAAATCACTCCATCCTTTGTAAAGACCATGGTCATACCACAGGCGCGGCGAACCCCGTCGCGCATTGGAACAATTTTTAACATGGGGGACATGGTCTTGCGTACGTGGCGAGTCACTCCACAAACAAGCCCGTCGGCATCACCCAATCGCAACATCATGGGGCCAAACCACATGGGGTCCAAGATGCGCTCTTCCGCTTCTTCAAGCGTGCACCCGCGGTGTTGCCGAATTGAGTGGAGTTCTTCGGCATAGATGTCTGTGCGGGGCCAATCAGTAGGATCGGCAATTTCAATGTCGTCTAAAGAAATGCCATGCTGCTTCGCCAGCGCCTGAATGTTTGCGCGATTGCCAACTAAGATAGGCCTCGCAATCCCTTCCTGTACGACAGCCTCCGCGGCGATGAGGATTCGGTCAGCCTCTCCTTCAGGGTAAACAATTGTTTTTTGCGCTCGCCGAGAACGCGCAATCACGCGGCGCATCAAGTTGCGCTCTTCGCCAATGCGCTCACCCAAAACTCGGATATAGGCATCGGGGTCAATTTTTTTTCTGGCAACACCCGTTTCCATTGCAGAAACAGCAACTGCAGAGGCGACGCGGCGTATTACGCGGTGGTCGAGCGCTTTAGGGATAAAGTACTCCCGCCCGTACTCGAGGCTATCCAAACCATAGGCGAGGGCGACGACGTCGGGGACAGGATCCTTCGCTAAGTCAGCCAGTGCATGCGCGGCCGCATGCATCATTTCGGTGTTGATGGTTGTCGCACGAACATCGAGGGCGCCCCGGAAAATAAAAGGGAAGCCAAGAACGTTGTTGACCTGGTTCGGGTAATCCGAGCGACCCGTGGCCAAGATGACATCATCGCGAGCAGCAATGGCATCGGGATAGGGGATTTCGGGGTCAGGATTTGCCATGGCGAAAACCACAGGGTTTTCCGCCATTGTTTGCAACATTTCAGGTGTAACAACATTGCCAATGGACAAACCATAGAACACATCTGCATCGACGAGAGCGTCGGCAAGAGTGCGGCACTCTGTTTCTATCGCGTAGTGTTCTTTATATTTGTTCATTCCTTCAGCGCGACCTTTGTAAATCACACCTTTGGAATCACACAGAAGAACATTTTTCCGCTGAACGCCTAGAGAAATTGCAAAGTTGGTACAAGCGGCGGCGGAAGCGCCGGCGCCATTCACGACTAAGCGAATATCGCTGAGCTCTTTCCCGGCGAGTTCGACAGCGTTCAAGAGTGCTGCGCCCGTAATGACCGCAGTGCCGTGTTGGTCATCGTGGAACACCGGAATGTTCAACTCCTTTTTGAGCCGCTTTTCGATTTCGAAGCAGCGCGGAGCAGATATATCTTCGAGGTTGACGCCTGCAACAGTAGGGGCGATGTTTTTTACTGTGGCAACGATTTCGTCTACATCGGTCGTGGCAAGCTCGATATCAAAGACATCAATGTCGGCAAATCGTTTAAAGAGGACGCCTTTGCCCTCCATAACCGGTTTGCTTGCCTCCGGACCAATATCGCCCAAGCCCAAAACAGCGGTGCCGTCCGTGACGACCGCAACCAAATTTCCTTTTGCTGTGTAATCGTAAACCTTGGAAACATCCTTGGCGATTTCCCGGCACGGTTCTGCAACACCAGGGGAATAGGCAAGAGATAAGTCAATTTGAGTCAAGCAAGGCTTCGTTGGAACAACTTCGCACTTTCCTGGCCGGCCACTACTGTGGTAATCAAGAGCTTCCTTTCGGGTGGTGAGTTCAGACATAGCAGTTTAATTAATCTGCAGAAGCCTCTTTGGCAACACGAAGACCATCGAGAACTTGCTGGTGAACGGCTGGGGCTGCGGTGACCAGAACCCCCCGATTTTCCGTGAGTTTCGACCCCAGGGTGAAATCCAGCGGACAGCCGTCAAGGTCCGTCACAATGGCGCCAGCCTCTTGGGCGACAATTGTGCCGGCGGCGTGGTCCCAAATGTTCTCGCGGTAATCCGGGCGTGAGCGCGGGCGCACATAAATTTCTGCCTCCCCGCTTGCCACAATACCGTATTTGACCTGGCTGTCGTAACGGACAAAGCCACCTCCAACTCCGGCAGATTCCATCATGGAGACTACGAGTGAGGGGTCACCGTGGGCAGACTCAACTGAGCCGAGAACTCTCCATTCGCCAGGGTTGGAAAGTCCAGAAGATTTGATAGCACGTGTTTCTCCACCATCCACTGGAACCGCAGTTGCTCCGCAACCCTCAGCGGCACAGAACAAAACGCCACGTTGGCCATCAGGGTTTTCAAGGTCTACGGGGAGGTTGGGGCAAACGAGAACGCCGGCGAAAGGGACGCCATCCTTCATGAGTCCAATAGCAACGGCATATTGATCGCGTCGAAGGAAACCCTTGGTGCCATCAATGGGGTCAATGGCCCAAGTCCAAACTGCGCCGTCGTCATCTGGGGTTGGGCTCCCCTGATGGTCAATCCAAGCGCAGACTTGGTCGAAGTTGACGGTTTCGCCTGTGGCATCGCTTACAAGGTTCACAATTTTTTCGGCACCCGCATCACCTGCGCTTTTGCGCAAATGCTCGGACCCTTCTTCAGCAATAATCCCATGATCAGGAAAAGTAGCGGAAATTTCTCGAAGGATGGCGGCTTGGCAGCCGTAATCAGCCAAGGTCACAGGAGACTTATCTCCCTTTTCTAGGGATTCTGGGGTTTCAGCAAGAACCGCGCGGCAAATTTTGGCGGCGGTGATGCCCGCGCGGCACGCAGTCTCAAGAATTAGATTGATTTCGTCACTCATGACTCCACAGATTCTATCTTCGCGGCCTTAGGATTGGTGATTAGCCCTTCGCCCATGCCACAATCCAAACAGCGACCTTTGTCTTGTTTGCCCGGCCTTCTTTCTTATGACGCACGCCAGCCACCATCAACCGGTAAGGCGACCCCGGTAATCCAGCGAGATTCGCGGGTGGCTAAAAAGTAGATGGCATCGGCAACCGCTTCGGGGGTTCCCATACCTAATGCGTGGCGATTGGTGATTGTTCTCAACTCTTCAGCAGGGAGATTCTCAATCCATCCACGATTGATATTCGTTTTAACAAAGCCTGGGCACACGCAGTTGGCGCGAATTCCTTGCGGTCCGTAATCAATCGCAAGGGCTTGAGTGTAGTTGATGATGCCTGCTTTGCTGGGGCCATAGGCCGCACGGTCTTTCATGCCGGCAAGTCCCGCAATGGAGCCAACCGTGACAATGGAGCCGCGAACGGGGACAGGAATGTCCCAGTCACCAACGGGATCTTGCTTCAACATGACCTCAAGGGCGGCCTGACAAGAGCGGTGCGTGCCTTGGAGGTTGATGCGCATTGCCTCCAACCATGCTTCGTCGTGTGTGCCAAGAGCGCTTTCGCGTTGGGGATTAACGCCAGCGTTTGCGACAAGAGCATCAAGGCCCCCATGTTTCTTAGCAAAGGAGGAAACAGCCACGCTCATAGCGCCCTCTTCAGAAACATCTAAAGCCGCTATCTCGGCACCCGTTTCGGCGGCAACTTCTTTAAGCGGTTCGGCGCGGCGGCCGACCAATAAAAGTGTGGCCCCCTCTCGGGCAAAGCGAAGCGCTGTTGCGCGCCCGATTCCAGTTCCGGCTCCAGTGAGAACCGTTCGAAGAGGCGCTTGGGAAGTCATGTTTGTATTAGGAAAACCTAAACGGTTGCGCCTTCATCTCGGAGAGAGTTCAAGGCGGAGCCTGCGCGCCACCAAACAATTTGTTCTTCATTAAGGGTGTGACGAAGGGCGACACGGTCTTCAGAGCCATCTTCGTGACGGAAAACAGCGGTCAAGTCTGAGCCTGGGGCTAAGCCATCCAAACCTTCCAGGTCCACGCGGTCGGTTTCCAAAACTTTCTCCCAGTCGGCGGTGTCCTGGAACACTAAGGGGAGAACACCTTGTTTTTTTAGATTGGTTTCGTGAATCCTGGCAAAGGAACGAACAATGACTGCGGCTGCTCCGAGGTGGCGAGGACACATGGCGGCGTGTTCGCGACTGGATCCTTCACCGTAGTTTTCGTCGCCAACAACAACCCAGTTCAAGTTATTTGCTTTGTAGTCGCGTGCGACATCAGGGACTGTGCAGTTGCCTTCACCAGAAAGAAGATTGCGAGTGGTGCCAATACCATCGGTGAATGCATTTGTTGCGCCGGTGAACATGTTGTTGGAAATATTGTCCAAGTGGCCGCGGAATTTTAGCCACGGGCCGGCGGGGGAAATGTGGTCCGTCGTTGTTTTTCCCTTTGTCTTGAGAAGAAGGGGCATCTGTTCATACTGCGTTGATGGAAGTGGTTCGAAGGAGTAAAGCAACTGCAGGCGTTCGGAATCACTGGCGACTCGGACTTCAATGCCGGTCGAGGATGCGGGTGGAGCCTGGTACCCGTCATTGTCTCGCTCAAAGCCCTTGGCTGGAATATCAGGTGCTTGGGCTGGAGCTTCCAGTCTCCAAGTGGAGCCGTCATCAGCGGTGAGCTCGTCGCGCTCGGGATGGAAACTCAAACTACCCGAGAGCCCCATAACCATCACAGTTTCCGGAGAGCCAATGAAAGCTTGCGTTTCAGTGTTTCCGTCAGCGCGTGCGCGAAAGTTGCGGTTGAAGGAAGTCACAATCGAGTTTCGCGTTCCTTTCTCTACATCTTCGCGTTGCCATTGACCAATGCAGGGTCCGCACGCGTTGGTGAGCACCGTTGCGCCGCAGTCTTCGAGAACTTTCAAGACACCATCTCGTTTGATAGTGTCATATACTTGCTCCGAACCCGGACTAATGAAAAGGTTTGCTTTAAGGGAAGACCCGTGGGCGACGGCTTGTTTGGCAATGTCTACCGCGCGAACCATGTCTTCATAAGAAGAGTTGGTGCAGGAGCCAATCAAGGCAACGCTAACTTCGTCAGGAAAGTTTTCCTTTTTAACGTCGGCGGCCATGTCAGAAAGGGCATGGGCGTGATCGGGAGTGTGCGGGCCAACTAGGTGAGGCTCCAATGTGGAAAGATCAATCTCTACAACTTTGTCGTAGTGCGAAGCTGGGTCTGCCAATACTTCCGCATCAGGGCCAAGCAGGTCAGCGTTTTGTTCGGCCAATTCGGCAAGTTCCGCGCGGCCTGTCGCACGCAAGTAGCGGCCCATAGAGTTGTCCCAGGAGAAAACGGAACAGGTTGCCCCAAGTTCGGCCCCCATATTGCAGATAGTTGCTTTTCCGGTGCAAGAAAGGGATTCACAACCTTCACCAAAGTATTCCATGACGCGGTTTGTTCCCCCTTTCACAGTGAGCATGCCAAGGAGTTTCAAAATCACATCTTTAGGAGCGGCCCAACCAGAAAGTTTTCCAGTGAGCTTTACGCCAACAACTTCAGGTTGAAGTACTTCCCACGGGAAGCCGGCCATGACATCCACGGCATCGGCGCCACCAACGCCCACGGCACACATTCCAAGGCCACCTGCATTTGGCGTGTGGGAGTCAGTTCCAATCATGAGTCCGCCGGGGAAGGCGTAATTTTCTAACACGATTTGGTGAATGATTCCCGAGCCAGGTTTCCAAAAACCCAAGTTGTATCGCGCAGCAACGGACTCCAAGAAGGAATAAACTTCAGCATTCTCCTCTTGTGCGACGGCAAGGTCATTTTCGGCACCTTTGTGTCCACGCAAGAGGTGATCGCAATGCACTGTGCTTGGAACAGTGGCTTCCTCTTTGCCAGCCATCATGAATTGGAGGAGCGCCATTTGAGCAGTCGCATCTTGCATAGCGACGCGGTCGGGGCGCAGATTCAGATAGGCTTTGCCCCGATCAATTTTTTGCACGGTGGCATTGTCAGCGTGGCCCAGGAGGATTTTTTCCGCAAGGGTCAGCGGCTTGCCGAGGCGACCTCTGATGACTTCAAGGTTCTGGCGAGTTCTGGAATAAACTCCCGCGACGAGTTCTGGGGTAGATGCAATGGAGCCCATGGCCCCGTATTTTATCGATGCGCCGAGGTCTTGTTGCCAGCGCAACCTAATGCAGAATTCACCCCGATTTTGTCTAGGACGGAACTCTTTTATTAGCCGACTTCTTTTTCAAAGTTGCGCAACGGCCAGAGGCCGGGGCGGGCTTCTTCGGTGAACCAGTCGCGCATGGCATTTTCGAGCCCACTCATTTCTTTGAGTCGAGCGCCACGAAGCATTTGAGAGACGGCTTGTTGGGTTATTCCCAGTTTTTGAGCTGCGTCGCGTTGGCGGCCTAGACTGCGGTAGGCGCGCACGGCTTCTGCGCGAGTTTGGGTCCACTCGTGCATTAACGTGGAATGCAAAAGGGCGGCGGCTTCGGCAAGCTGAACCTCCATTTCTTTGCGGCCGCTGACCAGGAAGCGGAAGGGTGCCCGATCTCGGATTGCTTCGCCAAGCAAAGCAAGGGAGCGGGAGTGGGCTTGGGAATCAGCAGCGGCTCCCACTTGATGGCCCACCGTGAGCATGGCGACTCGGAGCTGCATCGGCCAAACAGCCTCTGCCAGGGCGGTCGCAAAATCAAAGCCTTGGGTGGCATCAGTCAGGACGGCAGAGAAGGTGGCCTCGCCGATTTGGATGGGGGCGGCCAAGAGGCCAGGGAAGCGCCCCTTGAGAGAGTTTGCCGCTTCTTGGAATTTCGAAGAAGCTTCCAGATTATGGCGAGAGTTCCTTGGGGATGCGGCGACTGCGATGCGGGGACCATTGGTCATGTCCTTTATCCTATCCAGAAAGCTATGATGACTTCCATGAGAACCCTGACCTCTGCCCTATTTATTTGCTTTTCTGCTTTTCTGCTCCCTGCGTGTGGTAGCGCCGAAGAGGAGTCTTCCACCGAAGCCACCGCTGTCTGCTGTGGCGGTGCGTGCGATGCCCCAGAGGGCACTTGCTGTTCAGATGGCACCTGCCACGGGAACCATGCTGAGCTCCCATTGGCGCCAAAAGCTGAATAAAAGCCCCCCCCTAGAACCTTGGGAAGTGTTCCAATAGAGAGATGAGAACTCTCCTAATCCCTTTCCTCTTTTTCCTTTCCGCCTGCGACACACCCCAGTCAGTCATCGCAGTCACGGCACCCGTCGTCGAAACGCAAACCGACACCGAGACTCAAGCAGTTCCAGCCAGTTTTCGGTCTCGGCTGCAGTTTGGTGCGACCACGGCATTAGCTGACGCCTTCATTCCCTTTGAATACGAACAAGGGTTGGAAGGTTTTCGAATCTCGCACCCATTTATTAGCCTAAACTACAACCCCGAACAGGGGATTATGTTGAAGGGGGATGTTCCGGAGGATGACTCCGGCGAACTCAACAAGTTCGCCCTTTTGGTTCGCCCGGAACACATTACCACGATGCAGGATGAGGAGGTCCAACGCTATGTTGAAGGAATTCTTGCCGAGATGGAAGATCGTGCAGAAGGAGGTGAAGACCCACAAGCGCTTGCTTTGGAAATAGGTATGCGATTTGCCGAAGCAATTGTGGAAGAAAACTATTCCATTTCGGCTTGTCTCTATCAAGTTGGAAATGCTATTTGCTCGGCCGCTGGCCCAACGAAGACATGCTGCGCAGACTCTGCGAGCGAAGAGACTCAAAGTATTTCTATTTGGAACCATGACAATCTAGAGAACTTTCGCTTTATTGCAGACGCTTCATTTCCTAAGAGCCCAGATGTGGAGGGGAGTTTCAATATGGGCGGGCAGTGGAATTCTGAACCGGCATCCGGAGGCTCTGGAAATTGGTTTGTCAATGAAGGGGAAGATAGCTGGGATTACAAACTTGACTTGACAGATTTCCTTTTTGCCTACATGAGCAACCTCCTTCCTGCTCGCATTGACTGGAGAGCTCATTCCATGCCGGATGGCTGGGCTTTTCCCGCGGAGGCCTGGTTTTCGATAACGCTTCCATCTCGCAATGGGTTTGAGGAGGCCACAAGGAGGGCGATTACTGAGGGAGTTTCGATGGGCGAAATGTTGCTATCCAAGGCCCGCGAAAATGGGCATTTGATTCCAAAAACAGAAACGGCGATCACCGAATCTAGTTACAAGCAAAAGCTGGATGAGGGATTTGAAATGGGTTTGAGTGAATTTGACAAGGCTCTTACGGAGAACCCAATTCTTGGAATGATACTGGGAAGAGAGTTTCGTTTCGGCATGACGGCGTCCCGTCCGACGCTTGCAGAGTTCGAACCGGGCTACTTCTTGTTTGAAGTGCCCCGCGATAGAACAGTCATTGAAGTGGTACCCATGCTGGACATGTTCGGGCGCATGGGCCTTTCCCAGTTCATGACGCAAATGAATACTGGCCCCAAGCCAGAGCAAGAAGAAGTCTTTTAGCCTAGACTCTCGAAAAGCTCTTCTTGGGTAGAGGAGCGCAAACAAAGCGCCAAGCCATTTGTTAATTCAAGCTGCTTGGCGTTTGCCATGTATTTGACCGCTTGCTTGAGCCTACCAAGCGCCTGAGTGGGGAGAGCGCCACTTTCTTCCATTCGGGTTAAATAAGTTGTCAGCCACTCCAGCTTCCTTTGGCGAGCGGGGGTTTCGCCACTGAAAATCCAGGGGTTAGAAAGGGCGGCCCGACCAATCATGACTGCTGCACAACCCGTCTCCTTTTTCATTTGGGCAATGTCGGTGTGTTTCTCAATGCCCCCATTTCCAATTACAGGAATGGACGTGGCTTGGACAACTTTTCGAATTCGGTTCCAGTTACAAGGGTCAGAGTAAGTTTCGCTTCGTAACCGACCATGGACGCAAAGAGCAGAGGCTCCGGCCCCTTCGACTCGCTGGGCAATTTCTTTTAGCTTCGAATCGTCGTTTCCTCCAGCGCGAATTTTTGCAGTAACGGGCACTGAGCAAGACTGAACAACAGCTGAAATCAGTTTTTCCATTTCAGGAGGATCATCCAGAAGGGCGGAACCGGCGCAATGTTGGAGAACACGAGGGGCGGGACATCCAAAGTTGAGGTCCACAAAATCAGCGCCGGCCTCTGCAGCATTTTGCGCTGAAGCGGCCAACATTTGAGGATTGTTTCCCATGAGCTGAAGGCCGTGCATGGGGCCCTCAAACTTGTTGCCTAGTTCTGAACGTAACTTCTCAACACTCAGAGGGGGCTGAGTTATGCGTACAAACTCAGTGCAAACCGCACCAATGCAATTCGGATTCGTTTCAACGGCGAGCTTTCGAAAGGAGCGGTCGGTGATTCCTTCCATTGGAGCGAGCCAAAGAGGCGGCACTTTCATGATAAACCTCCACTCCTAGAGCTTCGCCCATCGGAAGTCGCCCTCCCACTTTTTGAGTCGCCCAAGGTTTTTGTCTTTCATGATATTTTCACTCATTGGCCATGCCCAACGAGCAAACATCGGACGCAAATCTCTCTTTACGGTGATAGAGAATAAGCGAAGAAAAGTGTCTTGTTTCTCTTTGTCACTTTTGGGGAGATTTGCTTTGTCCATAAGATAATATTCAGCAAAAACTTTTTCGAAGGCCTCCCATCCGAACTCGCGTTGAAGCATTGCGTAGATAACGAGCGCGATTCCTGCGCTAGATCTCCATTTAGAAAAATCAGGATCCTTCAAATATTTTGCAGCAGCTTTTTTTTGACCTTCTAGCCAGGGGTTTTCCCACGGAGTGATTCCGCAGAGCTTGTCGCCAGCATGGAGAGAGAAAAGATTGCAAGTCACTTCGCCTGTGCCACTAAAAGTCCAGTTTCCCTTTTGGCGATTGTGTCCCCACTCATGAAAGTGTCCCCAGGACCCCTCTTTGCGGAGTTTTTTGACGTCGACGACAGGTGCCAATTTGCTGTTACCTGGTTCTGCCACATCAAGGTGAGTCATGACTGGATAGCCGGAATGCATATATCCAGCGGAAATCAAAACATCTGGAACAAAGCGCTCTTTTTGTCGAGGAATGGGCTCTGCGCCGAGTTTGCAGTGAGCGGCAATGACGCCATCCCAAAACTCCAAAACTTCACCTGGATTCTTGAGCTCTCGTACGGACTCTGAGGGAACGGTTATGACGCATTCTTGGCCTACGAGCTCAGCCCAAGGCCCTGGAGCTTTACGGATACGCTCCCATTCCTTCGTTGTTGTTTTTCCGAGCTCAAAAATGGGGGCAGCGACAGTTCCAGAAATCGTGACCTTGATTTTTTCTGCTTTTGGTTTGGCGACAAGGTAAACCGAGCCGCCCCAAGGAGTGGCCATCACAAGTTCCGAGGACAAGGGGAGTTCCTGGGTGATTTCTGGCCATCGTGGCCAAGAGGGTTTGTGCCAAAGAGTGTCTCGGTGACAGCCGATTCGAAGAGACCAGCCAGTGGGGTTTCCCGCGATTCTTTCGATTGAAAGAGTTTCGCCTGCAGGAAGGTAAAGGCCAGTAGATTGCCAGCCAGGCCGATTTGAATTGAGGGATAGAGATTTTTCGCTTCGCTGAGCATTATCTGGAACGGCCCCAGGAAACTCGCTAGCGCCTAGAAAGGCCACACGGTTCTCCACTTTAGTGTCTTTCCAAAAGCGAGATTGGAGAGCAACCCAGAGCCGATATATGCCATCCTTCTCTTTGAGCGGATTCTCTGGTGTGGGAGCCTTTGGATTTGGCATCCGCTCTGCAAATTCGCGGAGCTTTGGCAAAAGGATTGAATCCGCCTTTGGGAGGGAATCCACCGCATGAATCAGAGGGTAGAACGGGGGAGCTTTGTCCCGTTTTCCTCCACCAGTCGTGATTGCAGAATAGTAAGTAAAAACTTTTCCTGCATGGACTTGATTCGCCTGATTTTTTGAAGTGGCATAGCCCCCGGCTTGATTTGCATCGTTGTACCCATCGCCAAGGACGAGTCCCATAGGAGAAGCAACTTGGTTAATGGGATTGTCCTCCCTTAAGTCTCGATTTGTAACTTGCTTCCATCCCCATGGGCACCATCCAGCGAAGAGTCCACCGCCTTTATTCACGTAGTTTTGCAAACTCGTGACCCATTCTTCATCGGGCCAATCAGGTGCGCCAGTCCAAAGGAGGACATCGTATTGGCCCCATTTTTTGGGCGAGACTTTTAGTGTCCCAACTTTTACCTTTTTCTTTCCATTAGATAGCCAACGGACGACATTGTGGGCAAAGACGGACCGCGCATCGTCTTCATCGAGTTCTCGGGTAGCGGGATCAACGTAGCTGTGCGCAATTAGCACAACGCGACCTTTTCCAAAACGGGCGGCCCCTGCCACTGGGAGAGGTTGTTTTCCTCCTCCAGTCAAAATGGCAAAGGCCTCTGGGCCAAAGGCCGAAACCGTGCCGGGGACTCCATTGCGAGGAAGAACTTCGATTCCCTTTAGGAGATCGGCGCGATCAGACTCCTGCGCAATGAAATTTGGCGCCAAGAGGAGAGTTGCGAGAAGCGGGAGGAGCTTTCTAGGCATGGCTCAAGCATACTTAGCCCAGTTTTTATTTTGATTCCTCCAAGATCTCGATGTCGTAGCCGTCGGGGTCGTGGACAAAAAGATAGGGAGTATTGGCCTCAGGCTTTGACCGGCGGTGCCACCAGCCGTTGGCCTCGATTGTTTCGAGAATAGGGCCCAAGTCTGGGACAACAAAGGCGAGGTGGCCAAATTGAGAACCCAGGTCGTAATCGCGCCCGTCATGATTGAAAGTGAGCTCAATGAAATAATTTTCGTTTTCGTCAGCGAGAAAAACGAGAGTGGCCTCATCACCGAGCACTTTTCGGCGGACTTCTTGTAGCCCGAGGAAGTCACAGTAAAACTCAAGAGACTTCTCTAGGTTTCGGACCCGAATCATGGTGTGTGCAAGTTTCATTTACAAATCCAGACCCCTTGAGAACTTGGACCATTGCGCGGGAGGCCAGCCTGTTGACTCAGCGAACTGCATTGCGATGTCGGTTAGATTTATAGGTTTTCCGTCCCGGAGCTCGATTTCAATGGCAAAGGCTTCGTCGCAAAGTGTTTTCCCGCCAAGGTTTTTGCGCCACTGTACGAGGTCATATGAAACTTCTACTTCGCAATGGCTGTTACAAGCGCGCCACCACCACCGATCTTGAAAGATTTTAAAGGACTCGACAAGTGTTTTCCCTTCCCATTCCTTGTCAGGGTTCTCCACCCACCTTTCCCGTTCTTCTCGCTGGGAGATGCCGTGGGAATCTCCGGGCGCAAGCTCCTTGAGGGTTCGCAAGAGTTTTCCATCTTCTGCTTCACCTGCCCGAAACCGCAATGCCCACCCAGTCGCTTGGATTGCACGGCTTGAAGTATCGAAGTACCGATCCAGCAAGATTCGATGTCCACTATCCAAAACAGAAAGGCCAAGGTCATCGAGAACCTTGGGCATTTGAGTCAAAGCCGAAGGGCCGGGAGCCTCAAATTTAACTTCTGCTTCGATGTGACTCGTGGTTGACTCCAGTCAGAAAATCCGAGTCAGACCCGGATGGTCTTGGTCGGCTCGATGGCGTCGACCGGTTTTTTCTTGCGGCCACCAAAGAGTTTGCCGAGCAGCCAGGCAACCGGGTCGTAATAGCGGTCAACAACCCGCTCCTTGAGGGGGATGATGGCGTTGTCAGTAATAACGATGTGCTCGGGGCAAACGTCGGTACAGCACCTGGTGATGTTGCACAGTCCGGAGCCGAAGTCTTCACGGATGGAGGCAATACGATCCGCCGTGTCTGCCGGATGCATTTCCAGGCCGGCGAGGCGAATCATGAACTTTGGACCGACGAATTCATCGTGCTTTTCATGGTCTCGCAAGACGTGGCAGACATCCTGGCAGAGGAAACATTCGATGCACTTGCGGAATTCCTGGACCCGGTCGACATCCTTCTGGTGCATGACCAGCCCCTTTTCGGAAGAGGACTCGTCCGGCTGGAAGGGGTGGATGCGCTTGTTCTGTTCGTAGTTCCAGGAAACATCGCTGACCAGGTCACGGATGATTGGAAAGGCCTTGATTGGCTGAACGGTGACGGTCTTTTCCGGCTGGTAGTCGGACAAGCGGGTCATGCAGGACAGCTTCGGTTTGCCGTCGATTTCCATACTGCAGGACCCGCACTTGCCGGCCTTGCAATTCCAGCGCACCGCAAGGTCGCCGGAGTGCTCGGTTTGAATTCGATGGATGGCATCAAGTACCACCATCCCCTCCCCGCATTCGACCGAGTAGTCCTTGAATTCTCCGCCGTCAGCGTCTCCTCGCCAGATTTTGAAATTGCGTTGGCTCATGCCGAACCTCCTTCGAGATCGGTCAGGCTTGAATGGGCAATTTCGGACAGTCGTTCCGGGGGGGCCTGGGCCGATTCCTGGCGGACATTCATTGAACCGTCAGCGGATTTGCTGATGATGACGTGGACAGCCTGCCACCTATCCTGCTCACCAGGGAAGTCGATGCGGGTGTGTGCCCCACGGCTTTCTTCCCTAGCCAGTGCAGCGCGCGCCACCGACTCGGCAGTAATAAGTAATGGAGAAAGCGAGATGGCTTCATGCCAGCCAGGGTTGTATTGAGAAGACCCATGAGCCTTGACTGCGGAAGCTTTCTGCTTCAGGGAATCCAGGGACTGGATGGCGCTTTCCAATCCTTCCTTATCCCGGACGATGTTTACACCGTTGTTCATGACGTCTTGTAGCTCCTCATGAAGCAGATAGGGATTAGGTCCTTCCTCCCGGTTGAGGGGCGCAGTTGCTTCGCGGATGGCTGCATCCACGGTTTCAGAACTGGCTTGCGGAGTTGCCTCGAGCTTGTCCAGGTAATCGGCGGCACCATTTCCGGCCAACATTCCGAACACCAGCAAGTCGGAGAGGGAATTTCCGCCGAGGCGGTTGGCGCCGTGCATGCCACCTGAGCATTCACCGCAGGCGAACAAACCAGGCACGCGGGTCATCTGAGTGTTTGAGTCAACCCTGATTCCGCCCATGAAATAGTGGAGAGTCGGGCCCACTTCCATCGCATCCTTGGTGATGTCAACTTCGGCAAGCTCCTTGAATTGGTGATACATCGAAGGGAGTTTGCGCCGAATGACATCAGCGGGTCTACGGCTGGCGATATCCAGGAATACGCCGCCATGTGGTGAGCCACGCCCAGCCTGCACTTCCTTGGTAATGGCACGGGCGACTACGTCCCGAGTCAGGAGTTCCGGTGGGCGGCGGGCGTTCTTGTCCCCGGCCAGCCAGCGTTCAGCCTCTTCCTCGGAATCCGCGGTTTCGGCGGCAAATTTTTCCGGGATGTAGTTGAACATGAACCGTTCCCCCTCACTGTTCAGGAGGATACCTCCGTCTCCGCGCACCCCTTCGGTTACCAGGATGCCGCGCACGGATGGTGGCCACACCATTCCGGTGGGATGAAACTGGGTGAACTCCATATTCACCAATTCAGCTCCTGCTTTGTAGGCAAGGTCGAATCCGTCACCGGTGTATTCCCAGGAATTCGAGGTGATGCGCCAGGCTTTTCCGCCACCGCCGGTGGCGAGGATGACAGCATTGCATTCGAAGAGAACAAAGCGCCCGGCATCGCGCCAATAAGCGAGAACGCCGGCCAGTTTGTCGCCGTCCATCACGATGCGCAGGGCGGTGCACTCCATATGAACCTGGATTCCCTGCTGATGTATGGCGTGGTCCTGCAAGGTGCGAATCATTTCCAATCCGGTGCGGTCACCAACATGGGCCAGCCGCGGGTAGCGGTGGCCGCCGAAATTACGTTGACCGATGAGGCCCTCGGGAGTCCGATCGAAGACGGCTCCCCATTGCTCCAGTAATTTCACTTCATCCGGGGCATGCTTGGCATGCAGTTCCGCCATCTCCCACTGGTTCAAAAACTTGCCACCACGCATGGTGTCGCGGAAGTGAACTTTCCAGTTATCGCGGGAGTCAGCGTTACCCAGTGCGGCCGCACAACCGCCTTCGGCCATCACCGTATGTGCTTTACCAAGAAGGGACTTGCACACGACGCCCGTGTCCAGGCCGCGACTGCTACTGGCGATGGCTGCGCGCAAACCGGCGCCACCGGCACCAATGACGACAACATCGTGCCGGATTCGCTGAATGTCAGAGCTTAAGTTCATCCCCATGTGTTCCAATCTTGCCAAATCCCCATTGAGACCATACGCACGTAGAAGTCAGTGAATCCGACCCAGACCAAACTAATCCATGCCCACATCATGTGGCGACGATTCAGACCGCTGGCCTTCTTCCATCCCCCGTGGCTCATTTCCGCCACGGCGTTACAGGAAAAGCAGTTCAAACGACCACCAATCAGGTGGCGGAATGAGTGGCAACCGAGGGTATAGAAAGATAGGAGGGTCGGGTTTATTAGCAGAACGATGCTGCCAACTCCGACGCCGACTTCCCCGTCACGGAAAAAAGAATGGTAGGCATCGTAATAAAGAATGACGATATAGGCTATGGCCACATATAGGGTATAGCGATGAAGGTTTTGGATCAGGAAGAGACCGGTTTCGCCCCGGTATTTTCCCTTACGAGCACCTTCGATTCCGCATCCCGGAGGAGAACTGAAATAGGCTCGATAGTAAAACTTCCGATAGTAATAGCAGGTGCCGCGGAAGCCGAGAGGGCCGGCCAGAATCAAAAAGGCTGGTGAAATCGGTAACCAGCTTGGCCAAATGGCTCGGAGAGAGTCAGGCCAAAGCCCGAACCAGGCGTGCTCAATCGGTGCTGCGCCAGGGACCGATGGGTCGATGAATAGTAGGGGCGAATAGAAGGGCGACAGATAGGATCCCGCCCAGTAGTGGGCCCCCTGAAAGGCTGCCCAGGTCGAGTACGCGACGAACAGGGCAAAGCCAAGTCCGGTCAGTAGGGGCTCAATCCACCAGCGATCGTTGCGCTGTGTGGCAAGATATCCCGGCAGGTGGCCTCCGGTGGATTTAGGGTCAGTCATCTTCTCAGGGGTCATGCTAAACCCCGAAACGGCGCAAAGGATAGCATGACGAATATTCCCTGCAACCCGTGTTGTGGGAGCAGGGGAAGGCGAAGAGAAAGTTTATCATTGTTTTTGAGCTCCAGATATCTTGGATGGTGGAATAATCGTGAGTATGAAAACAACCTCCGCCCACCTTGGATCTGCTCTTCTGGTGTTGCTTATTGTTTCCGCTTGTGGTGGCGAAGAAGCCCAAGTCTCCACTGGCGAAAATGTAAGTTCCAAGGCTTCAATTCCTGAAGAGTCCCGCAAGCTTTACAAAGCCTTTTGCTCCCTCTGTCATGGCCAGACAGGTACTGGCGACGGTGCTTCTGCTGTTGCGTTAGAGCCCAAGCCGAGAAACTACCAAGACAAAGAATGGCAGACTTCGGTTTCCGACGCCCAACTCACCAAAACCATCCTTTATGGCGGCCAAGCTGTCGGCCTCAGCGCTTCGATGCCTCCTCGCCAAGACTTGATTGACAAGCCCGAAGTGGTAGCGGGTTTGGTTCAGATTATTCGCAATTTCGGCGAGTAACTGATACTTAGTTTCATTAAGGGCGGTTTTTTGGAGTCCGTCTAATTTAGGCTCCCCTAAGGGGGCGGCAGTTTGTAAATTACCCGGCCTGAGACTGCGGCTACCCCCCTTACCCACTTCTAGCCATGGTCCGGGTGTACCCCCAAAGGACGCTATCCATGAGCGTGTTCGAATTCCCTCGCTGGACTGACAAGATCCGGCCCATGATGGGCCTAAGTCTTGCGGTTGCGCCGGTCTATTTAATTGGTTTGTTGTGGTACGGGGCTTCCCCCGAAACCATGAACACTGGTTATTCCCCTGAGCAACCCATTCCCTTTAGTCACGCACTTCATGCCGGTGAACTTGGCATGGATTGTCGTTATTGCCACATCACTGTCGAAGAGTCAGCTTCCGCTTCGATTCCTCCCTCGAGCGTTTGCATGAATTGCCATGAGCGAATTCATGCCGAAAGCATTGCGTTGGAGCCATTACGGGAAAGTGTTGAGACCGGTGACCCCATTGAGTGGATGCGCGTGCACGACCTGCCGGACTATGTTTACTTTGACCACAGTGCTCATGTGAACAAGGGGGTGTCTTGCGTGGAGTGCCATGGCCGCGTAGACACCATGGACCAAGTGAAACAAGTAGAGCCCCTCGCAATGGGCTGGTGCTTGGATTGTCATCGCCACCCAGAGCCTCAGTTACGCCCCAAGGATTTGATTACAGATCTAGGTTGGGAAACGGAAGAAAACCGAGAAGAGCTAGGCGCCAAACTTCGCAAGGCGCACGACATAAACCCGCGAGAGGATTGTTCGGCATGTCATCGCTAAAAAGATCTGAAGAAATAAAAAAATATTGGCGTAGCCTGAACGATCTCGAGCAAACACCCGAGTTTCAGGAAATGGCATCGAAGGAATTTCCTGCCGGGATTGAAGAGGACTGGTCTTCTTCTTCCCGCCGCCGCTTTCTACAACTTGCTGGCGCCTCGGTTGCCCTCGCAAGCGCTTCCAGTTGTTACTGGAAAGAAGAAACCATTCTTCCTTTCACCGAACGTCCCGAAGGCCGTATTCCAGGGAAGCCGCGTTTCTTTGCCTCTTCTTTTGAAATTGGCGGCGTCGCTCAACCGACTGTAGTTTCGAGTTACGACGGTCGTCCCATTAAAGTTGAGGGTAACCCAGGCCACCCTTCCAATCCTGGGGGTGCGTCAACTCAATATGCGCAGGCGGCAACATTGGAAATGTACGACCCCGACCGGAGTCGCAGTGTTGCTTCTTATGCCGACGGAGTTGAAAGTGAGAGTGATTGGGCTTCCTTTACCGAGTGGTCTCGCCCGATTTTCCAGAAACTCCGCAAGACAAACGGCAAAGGATTGGTCATTCTTTCTGAGGCAACGTCTTCGCCAACCATGAAAGATGTGCGGAGTCGCATGAAGTCCCTCATGCCCAGTGCCACTTGGCTTACTTGGGAACCAGTTCATCGAGACAGCGAGACTTTTGGCTGCCAACTAGCATTCGGGTCTTTGTTACGCCCGGTCTACAGTCTCGAAAAGGCTCAAATCATTCTTTCTTTGGATGGCGACCCTTTGCAAGGTCATCCAGATCGCTTGCGCCACTCGCTTGGCTTTGGGAAAGGCCGTCGCCCCGAAGACGGACCGATGAATCGCCTTTATGCGGTTGAATCTAACTTTAGTTTGACTGGCGCTAATGCGGACCACCGACTCCCACTGCGCTCAGGACAAGTTGGACCGTTTTTGGCAGCCCTAGAAGCCGAACTAATTCAGCACCATGGCCTCCAAGTTCCTGGAGGAGATGAGGATGCCAATAGAGCCCCGCATGGCGGATTCCTTTCTGAGGACAAACCTTCGCATTTTCTAAAAGCTCTAGCTTCAGACCTTTCAAGCAACCAAGGGAAAAGTGTCATTACGGTAGGCGCCTCCCAGCCGAAAGAAGTTCACGCTCGCGCCCAGCGACTCAACGTTGCCCTTGGTAATAGCGACAAAACCGTTCGCTACATTCCCGCAGCCCAATCCAATAACACCGGCGATATCCGCGGGCTTGTTGATTTATTGAACCGCGGCGCTGTGAAACAACTCGTCATCTTGGGTGGCAATCCCGTCTACAACGCGCCTGCCGACCTCAATTTCTCTGAGGCGCTTTCTAAAGCCGAGAGTTCCATTCATCTTTCGCTTTACCGCGACGAGACTTCTCTTGCTTGCAACTGGCATCTCCCTCGCGCCCACTGGCTGGAGTCTTGGGGAGATGCACGAACTTGGGATGGCGTGATTTCCTTGCGCCAGCCTTTGATGGAGCCCATTTGGGGCGGAAAGTCTGATTTGGAGCTCGCCGAGTATGTGAGCCTTGGGAAATGGCGCAAAGGCGAAGAGCTTGTCCGTCAGTCCAACGCTGACCGTGGCGATTGGCGCCAAATGGTTCACGATGGTTTTGTCCCAAGCTCTAGTTGGCCTGCGATAAAAGTTTCTCCCAAGAAGCTTCCGGCAATTAGCTTTTCCGACAGCCAACTTTCAATTCACCCCGGAAAGATGGAAGTGAATTTCGTTGCCGATGGTTCGGTTTACGATGGGCGATTTGCAAACAGTGGCTGGCTCCAAGAATTGCCAGACCCCATGACAAAAATTGTCTGGGACAATGCCGCATTGATGAGTGCTGCAACCGCTGATGAACTTGGCGTTTCTCATGAGTCCATGGTGCGCATTGAGGTTGAAGGCAGAAGCCTTGAGCTTCCTGTTTATGTCATGCCCGGTCACGCTGCAGGCTCAGTGACTTTGCCTCTCGGTTATGGTCGTGTTGCCGCAGGCCAAATCGCCGGCATTGCAGGTATTGCCGATGACATGGCTGAGCAAAATGTGGATTCTGTTGGTTTTGACACCTACAAACTTCGGTCTTCTCTGGCTCAGTACCACATACCAGCGGCCACGGTTTCGGCTACGGGTGCGACCTACTCTTTGGTCTCCACTCAGGACCACCACATCATTGACGAAATAGGCGCCTTGGGTCGCGAAGACCGCTTAGGTGACTTGATTCGGGAAGGTGACCTTTCTGAGTACGAAAGCCATCCTGATTTTGCTCAACACCGCGTGCACCATCCTCCGCTCAACTCCATGTGGGAGGAGCGAAAGTATGAAAATGTGCACAAGTGGGGTCTAAGCATTGACCTTGCAGCCTGCACTGGTTGCGCAGGTTGCACAATTGCTTGTCAATCCGAAAACAATATTGCTGTGGTTGGCAAGAAGCAGGTTTCCATGGGTCGAGAGCTCCACTGGATTCGAATGGACCGCTACTTCAGTGGCCCGATTGAAGATCCCCAAGTTTCGAGCCAGCCCGTTTCGTGCCACCATTGCGAAATGGCTCCTTGTGAACAGGTTTGTCCAGTTGCGGCGACGACGCACACAAGCGAAGGCCTCAACGACATGATTTACAATCGCTGTGTCGGCACTCGATACTGCGCGAACAACTGCCCTTATAAAGTTCGTCGCTTTAACTACCACCTTTACTCCGAGGCCTTCCAAGAAGAAGGCAACGAAGTTCTCAAGATGGTCAACAACCCTGAAGTGACAGTGCGGAGCCGCGGCGTCATGGAGAAGTGCACCTATTGCGTACAGCGCATTCAAATTGCACGGATTGAGGCCGACAACGAAGATCGCGAGATTCGCGATGGGGAAATCGCACCGGCATGCGTGCAAGTTTGCCCAACGCAAGCCATTGCCTTTGGCGACTTGAACCAAAAGGGGAGTGCTGTGAGCAAGGCCTTCGAAAACCCTAGAACTTATGAGCTGCTAGGGGAGCTCAATTTGGATACTCGCACCCGTTACATGGCGCCAATCCGCAATCCACACCCATCACTCGCAGTGAAATCTTCTGAGCACACAACAGGTGCGACCCACGGCGAACACCAGGAGGAAGTTTCTCATGGTTAATCTCGCCTCGACCGCTCTACCCGAGGAAATCTGTCCACCCGCCCTTGTTCAGGGGCCTACAGAATTCAACCAAGTGACCGAAATTGTAGCTGGCGTTGCGGAGCGCAAGCCTCCTCGCGCGTGGTACATCGCCTTCACGATTGCCCTTTCCCTTTTGGGAACTTTGGGCTGTTGCTTGGCCTACCTTTTCTGGGAAGGTGTTGGTGTTTGGGGAAACAACCAACCCGTCGCTTGGGGTTGGCCCATTGTGAACTTTGTCTTCTGGGTTGGCATCGGACATGCCGGGACGCTGATTTCAGCGGTGCTGTTCTTGTTCCGACAAAATTGGCGAACAAGTATTAATCGATTTGCTGAAGCAATGACCATTTTTGCGGTGATGTGTGCGGGCTTGTTTCCCGGAATCCACGTGGGCCGCCCCTGGTTTGCTTATTGGTTGTTCCCTTTGCCTAACCAAATGGACATGTGGCCGAACTTCCGAAGCCCCTTGGTTTGGGACCTTTTTGCGGTTGGTACTTATGCAACAGTTTCTTTGTTGTTCTGGTACATCGGGATGATTCCAGACCTTGCCACTTTCCGCGATCGCTCGGTTACCAAGATTCGCAAAGTCCTCTATGGCATCTTTTCCTTGGGTTGGACCGGCTCTAATCGCGCTTGGCATCGCTACGAAAAGGCGTACCTTTTGCTTGCTGCCCTTGCGACGCCTTTGGTGCTTTCGGTTCACTCAGTGGTGTCCTTTGACTTTGCAACTGCACAACTCCCAGGTTGGCACACAACCATTTTCCCGCCTTACTTCGTGGCGGGCGCGATTTTCTCCGGTTTTGGAATGGTCATCACCCTCATGGTGCCTGCCCGCCAGCTTTTTGGGCTGAAGGATTTGGTGACTATGCGTCACCTAGAGAACATGTGCAAAGTCATCATGGCCACAGGCATGATGGTTGGATACGCCTACGGAATGGAGTTCTTTATTTCGTGGTACTCAGGAAACCCTTATGAAGGCTTTGTGTTTATCAACCGCGCCTTCGGTAACTACTATTGGGCATATTGGATTATGGTCAGCTGCAATGTGATTTTCCCACAGCTGTTCTGGTTTAAAAAAATACGTCGCAATGTTTGGGCAATGTGGATTATTGCTGTGCTGGTCAATGTCGGAATGTGGTTTGAGAGATTTGTAATTACGGTTTCGTCTCTCTCTCGAGATTTCCTTCCTGGCTCCTGGCACTACTTCAAGCCAACCATTATTGACATCCTTACCTTCGCGGGAAGTTTCGGATTGTTCTTCACCCTGTTCTTGTTGTTCTGCCGTTATCTTCCAGTGATAGCCATTAGCGAAATCAAGAATGTAATGCCAGAGGCGCACCCAGGTCACCACGGCGAGGAGGGCGAATAATTATGAGCAATAACCAAAAACTCTACGGCGCTCTCGCCGAGTTTGACAATGTGGATTCCATCGTGGCGGCTGCTAAAGAATGCCGAGACAGAGGCTTCCGCAAATGGGATGTGCACACGCCATTCCCCGTTCATGGTATGGATGATGCAATGGGTGTTCGGCCCACGATTCTTCCTTGGTTAGTCCTAATTGGCGGCTTTGCCGGGCTGAGTATTGCGGTCCTCATGCAGTGGTGGATGAATGCAGTGGACTACCCATTCAAAATTTCCGGAAAGCCATTTTTCGGGCTACCAGCGGCAACGCCTGTTGCTTTTGAATTAACTGTTCTCATTGCTTCCTTGACCGCGGTCTTTGGAATGCTTGCCCTGAATGGTTTGCCAAAGTGGTTTAATCCACTTTTCAGAGTAAAACGATTTAGCCGCGCCTGTAATGACCGCTTCTATATTGTGGTCGAGGGAACAGATGGCACTTTTGACGCCAAAGAAACACCAGCGTTCCTTGAGTCCTTGGGGGCCATTGCGGTGGAAACCGTGCCTCTCCCCGACGAGAGCGAAAAATTACCCGCCGGCGTTGTTCGATTCGCTTGGGTGTTTACTAGCTTGGTCCTGCTTCCGCCCGCACTGCTTTATGCCGCGCGGAACAGCACTTCCTCCACGCCTCGCGTTCACCTAGTTCCGAACATGGATTTCCAGGCGAAGTATAAAACCCAAACAGCAAGCCCTCTCTTTGAAGATGGCCGAGCGATGCGTTTGGACCCCAGTGGAACCGTTGCTCGCGGCGAGTTAGATTTCCACGGATCGTTTATGACGGGCAAGGAAGATAACGGAGATTGGGTGACAGAACTTCCCGTTCCTGCAACATTGGCCACTATGGAGCGTGGCCGCGAGCGTTTCGATATCTACTGCGCAACCTGTCATGGTTATGCAGGCCGAGGCGACGGCCCGATTCATCAGCGAGCATCCCAGCTTGCACTCTCTGGTCAAGCGATTTGGGTAACCCCAACGAATTTGACTGAACAGCGGATTGTCGACCAGCCATTTGGCCAGGTTGTCAACTCCATCACTGAAGGCATTAACACGATGCCTGGCTATCGCCAGCAGATTCCTGCAAAGGATCGCTGGGCGATTGCTTACTACCTCAGGGCCCTCCAACACGCTCAGAAGTAAGGGAGGCTTTTCATGGCACATCAAACAGCTCAAATCCACGACAAGATTAGCGACGGAGCTCTAACGAGCCGGATTGGTCGCAATGGCCTCGCCCTCGGAGTCCTTGGACTCCTTATTGCTTGCGCCCTCGGCGCTCTTGAAGGCGACCACATGCGCCGCTTCTTCTTCGGCTACCTGACCGCATTTAGCTGGGTCCTTTCCATCGCTCTGGGTGGCCTTTTCTTTGTCATCATTCAGCACCTCACTAACGCGCACTGGAGTGTGACCGTGCGCCGAATTGCGGAATTCACTATTGGCGCTTTCCCATGGATTGGCCTGATGGCAGTCCCGCTTTTCTACCCACTATTCACTCACCATGGCGTGGAAGAGTTTGGCGGTCTATTGTGGCCATGGATACACCCTCATGGTGAACATGCCGCCCTTGTTGCAAAGAAAGTTTCTTGGTTGAACGCCAACGACTTTGCTCTCCGATTGGCCTTTTACATTGTTTTGTGGTCAGGAATGAGTCGTTTCTTTCTGAAGCAATCCTTGATTCAGGACGATTGCCCTGATTTTAAGCCCACCCTGAAGGCAAAGAAATGGTCTGCCCTTTCGGTCATCATTTTTGCGTTGTCGACTTCTTTTGCTGCCTTTGACATCATCATGTCAATGGCTCCTGAGTGGTTTAGCACTATTTTTGGTGTTTACTATTTCTCCGGCGCCACCATGGTCATCATGGCCTGGTTAATCTTGGCAGGCCGACGCCTCCAAAATGGCGGGGTGCTTACGAGTGCAATTACCCCGGAGCATTACCACGACTTGGGCAAGTTCATGTTTGCCTTCGTGTTTTTCTGGGCCTACATCGCATTCAGTCAGTTCATGCTCATCTGGTATGCGAACATTCCAGAAGAAACTGGCTGGTTCATGATTCGTCGCACCGACGCCTGGATGCCAGTTACTTGGGCTCTCGTTATTTTCCACTTTGCAGTTCCCTTCTTGGGCTTGCTTTCTCGTCACCCCAAGCGGAATTTGGGCGCCATCACTTTCTGGGCAGGCTATCTCATGGTCTTGCATTGGATTGACATGGTCTGGCTCATCATGCCTCAATACTCCAGCGAAACCCTCCCCATTGGGTTGATGGAAATCGGCTCCGCGGTCGGGCTTTTAGGCTTCTTTGTCTGGGCGGTTGCCCGCACTGCTGGCGACAAGCCTTTACTGCCCCGTAACGATGCTCTTCTCGGTGAATCGCTGGCATTCCGGAATACTTAGATTCAGGATGGCCTTCGGTTTGGCTTTACACAGAGATTTTCGGGTTCAATTTCTTGCTATGGCGGGAACAGGATTTTGCCAAGTCGGCAATCGTGTGGCCGCCCAAGACTTCCTCGCGAAGCGAGTGCACCGATTTCCAATAGTCATGCAGCAAGCAGTTCAATCCGTGCCCGGTGGCCTCACCCGCCTTTTCGGCACAATCAGGCTCGTCTCGAGCCTGGTCCATAAAGGACACGATTTCCATGATGCTCGTCTGCGCAGGGTCGCATGCCAAAAGGTAACCCCCGTGGCGCCCGCGTCGAGAAGTAACGAACTCTCCCTGCCGAAGCTGGACGAGAATTTTGGCTACGAACTCTGAAGGTAGCCCGATGGACTGCGCCAAGGATGAAGACCGGAAGAGGGCGTCTCTATCGTTGGACATGTGCCCCAACACGCAAAGAGCGTATTCTGCGGCACTGGAGCAGAGAGGGAGCATGCCGCAATTATATAATCGGAATTTAGATTCGCCTTTTTCTCCCCGTTAAAATACCTCACCATGGCTCACCAACCCGACGACATTCCAATCGCCAAGCTGACCACAATTACCGTTGTGGGCTGTGTGGTCACTCTAGCTTTAGCCTATTGGTCCGTTGGTGCCTTTCATGGCGTTGAGGCAAAATACGGAGCTGAGAACGTCCGGAATCTGGGCGCTGAAAGCGCTGCTTTGGAGCAATCGCAAAAGTCCGATCTTGACGACATTAATTCCGCCATGTCCGAGCTCGCTGACGAATAAAAAATCTTTTCGCGTTTGACGTTGTCCACCTCTACCTCCACGCGCCTCTTTAAGCGGCATCTATTTCCGCTTGCATTGGCGTTTGTCGTTTACGGTAATTTGGCACAAGCTCAAGAGCTTCGGGAAATCCCAGTTTTGAAAGAAGTGGGGATTGATGAGCAACTCGGTCAAGAGATTCCTAAAGAGCTTCGTTTTTATAACCATCACGGGGAATCGATTACTCTTGAGTCCCTTTTTGAAGATGGCAAGCCTGTAATCCTGACCCTCAACTACGCCAATTGTCCGATGCTTTGTAATTTGCAGCTCACGGGGCTGGTAAAAGTCCTTGGCGAGTTAGACGAAACAGCAGGAGAAGAATTTAGAGTTGTAACAGTCAGCATCGATCCTGCGGAAGAATCAAAAGATGCAGCCGACGTGCGGTATCGTTATCTTCAGGCCTACGACCGCCCCAGTGCAGATTGGAATTTCCTTGTTGGCGAACAGAAGGCCATCACTTCCTTGACAGAGAGCGTTGGCTTTGGCTATCGATTCCTTCCTGAAGAAGATGAGTTTGCCCACACAGCTGCACTCATTCTCCTTTCTCCCGAGGGTCAGGTTTCTCGTTATCTCTACGGGATTGAATACGATCCCGAAACGCTTCGCTTGTCTTTGCTCGAAACGGCAAAGGGTGAAGTCCGGTCCTCGATTGACCGACTGATTCTCTTCTGTTTCCAGTACGACGCTACAAAAGGGCGCTACGCACCTGCAATCATGAACATTACTCGGATTGCTGGGGCCTTGACCATTGCCGTTCTGGGCGCCTTCATCTTGCGCCTTCTCCGTCGTTCAGGAACAAAAACCGAGAACTACTCAGCATGAACCTTTCATTTCTCCCATACCTCCTGACTGCAACGCAGCAAGAAAGGCCAGAAACAACCCTGGACGGCTTTCTTTTTCCGGTGCAAGGCTCAGAGGCTGCCGCCCAGCATGACCATGTTTTCATGATTCTCATGTATGTGGCCGGCTTCTTTTTCCTTCTGATTAATGCGGCAACAGTTTACTTCTCGATTAAATATCGGAAGTCCAAGAGCCCTGAGCCGCCGAAATCTTCCAGTCACAACAATACGCTTGAGATTGTTTGGACGATTATCCCAACCGTATTGGTTGCTTGGTTGTTCTATATCGGCATGGATGGCTATGTTCAGCGCCGATATGCCCCAGAGGGCTCATACGAAATTAAGGTAACAGGCCAGAAGTGGAGCTGGAACTTCACCTACCCGAACGGTATTCAGCACAATGAGCTCCACGCGCCGATGGGGGAAAATGTTCGTTTAATCATGGATTCCCGCGATGTCATCCACAGCGTTTGGATTCCCGAGTTCCGAATTAAGATGGATGTCGTTCCTGGCCGCTACACCGAAACCTGGTTCAATGCCACTCGAGCTGGAGAATACCCGCTCAAGTGTGCAGAGTATTGCGGAACGGAGCATTCCTCTATGTATGCCAAGGTGGTCATTCATGACCGCCCAGAATTTGATCAGTGGATGTTAGAGAACGGCAACCTTCTCGCCGACCTTTCTCCTGTCGAAGCTGGTGAAAAGCTCTTCTCTATAAAGGGCTGCGTTGCTTGCCACTCCACAAACGGTACACCGCTCGTTGGCCCTTCCATGAAGAATATGTTTGGATCTGAGCGCAAGTTCACCGATGGCACAACTGCTGTCGCTGACGAAAACTACATCCGCGAATCCTTACTCGAGCCGAATGCCAAAGTGGTTGAAGGTTTTGCCCCAGTCATGACGACCTTCCAGGGTCTGCTGAAGGCCGAAGAAATGGACGCCATCATCGAATACCTCAAAACCGTCCAGTAGGAGAGAACCATGAACACCCACGCTTCCTCCGTTAATTACCTTAACCACGAAACGGGATTTAAGTCCTGGTTCATGACCCTTGACCACAAGCGCCTTGGCTTGATGTACATGTGGTCCACCTTTGCTGCAATGCTTCTCGGCGGCTCCTTCGCGCTTCTGCTTCGCTTTGAGCTGTTTTCCCCGGGCAAGGACTTGGTGAGCAAGGACGTCTACAATCATCTGTTCACGCTTCACGGCGCAGTAATGATTTTCTTGGTCATTATCCCGAGCATCCCTGCAGCCTTAGGGAATTTTGTCCTTCCGCTCATGTTGGGGGCAAAGGATGTGGCCTTCCCGAAAATCAATCGACTTTCGTATCACCTCTATTTGATTGGTGCGGTTCTTTTGGTGTTGGCCATCTTGACGGGCGGTCTGGATACGGGTTGGACTTTCTACACTCCGTATAGCACTTCGACGGACACATCCGTTGTTATTGCAGTGTTCGGGGCATTCGTTATTGGATTTAGCTCTATTTTCACAGGGCTCAACTTCATCGCCACAATCCACAAGATGCGCCCGCCTGGCATGACCTGGTTCAAAATGCCCCTTCTTTGCTGGGCGCTGTATGCAACCTCAGTCATCCAGATTTTAGCCACACCTGTTCTCGGAATTGCTCTTTTGCTGATTGCTGCTGAACGCATCATGGGGGTTGGAATCTTTGACCCCGCCTTGGGCGGTGACCCTGTATTGTTCCAGCACTTGTTCTGGTTCTACAGCCATCCAGCCGTATATGTGATGATTCTTCCCGCCATGGGAGTGCTTTCCGAGCTATTCTCTACATACAGCAGGAAGCACATTTTTGGCTACAGCTTTATCGCGTACAGTTCAATTGCCATTGCCATCGTGAGCTTTATCGTATGGGGGCACCATCTGTATGTAAGCGGCCAATCCGCATTAGTGTCCATTATCTTCTCGGCGTTGACCTATACCGTGGCGATTCCGTCGGCCATTAAGGTCTTCAACTGGGTCGCCACCATGTACAAGGGCTCGATTTCATTCACGACGGGCATGGTTTCGGCGATGTCGGTGATTTGGCTTTTTGGAATTGGAGGCTTGACTGGTTTGTGGATGGCTAACTTGTCCACGGACATGCATCTCCATGACACTTACTTTGTTGTTTCGCACTTCCACTTCGTCATGGTTGGCTCCGCTCTCTTTTCTTACTTAGGCGGAGTGCACCACTGGTGGCCGAAGATGTTTGGCGTGATGTACGACGAGGCCAAAGGGCGTTTTTGGACCATCGTCTCTTTCCTTGGATTCAACCTAACGTTCCTTCCTCAGTTCCTCATGGGAACTCGCGGAATGCCACGTCGCTACTTCGATTACCACCCGCAGTATGAGTACTTGAACAAGATTTCCACTATCGGCGCTGCCATGATTGGCCTTGCGGTCGTCATGATTTTCTGGAATCTACTCCGTTCCCTAAAGACGGGCAAAAAGGCATCGCCAAACCCATGGGGTGCTGCAACTCTTGAATGGCAATGCGCTTCCCCGCCCACTCCCCACAACTTTGACGAGGCTCCAGCCGTAGGCGATCCCTACGACATGTCTCTGATTCAGTTCAAGTCGGACGAGGAAGGTTACTTGCCGATTAATCCATGCGAACACGATCCTCTCATCTGTAAAGTCGAGTCTACGGAGGCCTGAAATGAGTTCTGACCACCACGACAGCAAGCTTGCCCATCACTTTGACGACCTCGAGCAACAGTTCGATGCGAACAAGTTCGGGATGTGGGTTTTCCTTCTTACGGAAATCCTCTTCTTTAGCGGCCTCTTTGTTGCCTACGCAACGTATCGCAGCAACCATCCAGATGTCTTCCAATACGCTTCTCAGTTTTTGGACACCAACTTGGGAGCTGTCAACACGGCAGTGCTTCTGTTGAGTTCCTTTACTGCCGCCTGGGCAGTTCGAGCCGTTCAGCTCGGGCAAAAAAACCTTGTGACAACCTTGCTAGGGATAACGGTCCTTTGCGCATGTGGCTTCATGGCGATTAAGTACATGGAGTATTCTCATAAGTACCACGAAGGCCTTCTTTGGGGGAATGCGGAGCATTCCATCTTCAAAGAAAATACTGCTGATGTTGCTTCTTCTGTTAGGGAACATGGCCATCATTGGGGCGACGTCAAAGACCTAGATCCCGAGTTTCGCCGTCAAACTGGAATTTTCTTCGGAATCTATTTCTGCCTGACAGGTCTCCACGGAATTCACGTTCTTCTCGGAATCATCCTGATGCTTTGGTTAATGAGGCGAAACATGCGAGGGGACTTCTCTCCCGAGAAGTACGACGCAGTTGATTGCGGCGCCCTTTACTGGCACCTTGTTGACCTCATCTGGATTTTCCTCTTCCCGCTTCTCTACCTAATTAGCTGATTATGAGCGATTCTCACGACCACTCTTCTGCCGGCCACGTTCTTTCTTTGAAGATGTTGGCAGGAACTTTCGTAGCCTTGCTCCTTTTGACTGCGCTAACCGTTGCAACCGGCAAGATGGATCTCCATGGATTCGACTTGGGGGTTGCCATGATTATCGCCACCATCAAGGCGACCATTGTTGCTCTAATCTTCATGCACCTGAAGTGGGATCGACCTTTTAACGGCTACATTTTCCTCGTCGCAATTTTGTTTGTCGGTATGTTCTTGGCCTATGTCGTGGTGGACACAAACACTTACCAGAATGACATTAAAGGCTGGACGAAGGAAAATATTTCGAATTCCACAGCAGAATGAGCCAGTCCGCAGGGGGGGCACCACAAACACTTCCCCCCGGCACGGGCGCTCTTGGCCTACACGCCTTTCTAGCGTCGATTTCTATTCTGTTTGTGAGCACCCTGTGCGCTTACTGGATTGTTCGCGGACAGGCAGGGTTCTGGTCTGAGGGACTGCCCGCAATTCCTAGTGGGCTTTGGCTAAGTACAGCCCTTTTGGTGCTTTTGTCAGGTAGCTCCCAAACAGCGACTAATCTTTTTCGATTCGGGAAGCCCGACGCTGGCGTTCGAATGTTTAAGCTTGGCTTTTTCTTGGCGATTGGTTTCGTCGTTAGTCAGGTTTTGAACTGGAACGAGCTAAGCGCTGCGCACTTGTCCCCTAAGGCGAAGTCTTTGTATGCCTTTAGCTTTTACATGCTCACAGGGCTTCACGTCCTTCATGTATTGGGTGGACTGATTTGGCATTGGATTGCTCTGCGGAAATGGAAACAGGGTCTTGCCACTGAAGAAACAGTCCGTAACACCGCAGTTTATTGGCACTTTCTTGGTGTCTGCTGGGCAGCTCTTTTTCTCAGCTTAATTTTTGGAGCCGATGCGGACCTCCAAGGGGAGGGCATTGTTCGAGCGTGCTGGTACTTGACTGGTTTTGGTGGTGCCATGTTTGTCATCTGTTGGCTAAAAGCAATTTCCGCAATTGCCAAGCATGAGAATATTGTTTTGGCGGCGGTCGCCATTATTCCCATGGTGGCTTTTTTGCGAGCGTTCATGAAGGCTGACGAAATGGCCATGCGCCGCACGCTCTATTGGTGGGTCATTTGGTTCGGCCTTATCCTCGCTAGCACTTCAGTTGCTCTGGCCATTTCCTTGCGCTAAAGGTACTTCCCTCGCTGTGAGCGACGACTAAGAGAGCCACAAAGCAAGCAAGAGTAGTGGCAGGTAGATTAAGGAAGCCCACAACAAAACACGAGCCCTTGCGTCTGTGCGCTTAAGTCCAAAATGTAGAACGGAAGCGAGGAAACCGATGCCAAGAGTGAGGGCCGCATAAAAGTAGGTGCGATTTGCAAAACCTAAAACGGTGGGAAGAAGGCTCGCAACTAAAAGGGTGAGAGCCCAATAAGCGCCTTGCCGTGCGGAAAATACGCCGGTCTCGTCTGCCGAAGGTAACATTTTCATTCCCGCTCGCGCATAGTCTTCACGATAGATCCAGGCAATGGCAATGAAGTGGGGGAGCTGCCAAAGAAAAAGAATTGCAAAAAGGATTCCGGCGAAAATATCCAATCCGTTTCCGGCTGCGGCCCAGCCAACCAACAGAGGCAACGCTCCAGGCACAGCGCCTACAACCGTATTGAGCTCGGTGACACCCTTAAGCGGGGTGTAAACAAAAACGTAAAGGCCAAGCATTACGATACCCAGCCAAGCAGTGAGGGGATTTAGGGCAAGCCAAAGCCAAGCGGCTCCAGCAATTCCCGTGAACCATCCCACCCACTGAGCGGTTGAGACAGAAACTCGGCCTGCAGGCAAAGGCCGGTTAGCCGTTCGCTTCATTTTTTTATCGAGCTCAACCTCAACAACCTGATTTAAAACGGCTGAGGCAAAGCTCATGAGGGTCAGGCCAATAGCCAAATGAGTGGCGGTGCTCCATTTCAGTCGCATGCCATCGGCAAGCCAGCAACAAAGGATTGCGGCAGGGGTTGATAGGGCCTGGATCCTCAGCTTTCCTAGCTGAATCCAATCGTTTACAAAGCTACTTTTCAATTGCCTATTCCTTGACAGGTTCCGTGCGGTAACGAGCTTCCATGTCCAAGGCAGCGAGTTGGGCCAGAACTCCAACGCCGACCACGAGGTGGGCCGTTGCAAAACTCGTTTGCGCCAGGAAGCGCATCTGCTCTGTCTCAAAGTAGCCAAGCAAAGGGCCAAACAAACAGGCCCAAGTACCAACCCCGAGCCCAAGTTGAATTCCAAGCAGTTGAGCAAGTCGCTTTCCTGTTTTTGGAATCCTTGGATGTGATCCGAATGCCGTTAAGGAAAGGCGAATAATCCAAAGCAATACTGCAGAAGCGACCAAGGCCAAAATGAAGTGGCCCATAAAGGCGCCCGCTTTGTGGCGCAGGCTTGCAGCGGAAACTAAATTTAGGAATAGAACCACAATTCCTACGCGAGTCCAAAGTCGAAGTCTTTGGGAAAGAGGGTTTTTGGGAGCAGTCTGGTCTTCCGCCCACGCTCTAGAACTGTGTTTCGCCATGGCAACCAGTGCGACAACGCAAAGTTGTGCGCCAATCGCATGAATAATGGCAACAAGCTGGTCGTTTTCTAATACACGAACCGCTCCAAGGAGACCCTGGGCCACAACAAGAAGGAAAATGAAAATTGAAAGGCGTTTCCAATGGGAAGGCACGTCTTTGCCACGGAAGCAGGCGACCATCAGGAGGATAACCAGAATCCCAATGAGGGTTCCCGCTTGCCGGTGAGTGTGTTCAATGCTTGCGCCGGCGCCAAACTCAGCGGCGATTTCCCCATAGAAAAAATTAAACAAGCTCCATCCGTTGATGTCGGGCCAAGTGGGGTACGCCATACCAACATCCGTGCTGGTCACCGCACCCCCAAGGCCAGTTGTCATCACGACGGCAACAAATATCGCAGCCAGAGATAGTCGATAAATCCAAGGGTGAAAGTTGTCAGGGCTCATCTCGCAATTCTCCGTTCCTGTAGGATGTATTGAACAAGGTCAGCGATTTCTTGGGCGCTGAGTTGGGCACTAACCCCAGGCATTGAAGTCCCTTTGATGCCAACGGCAATTCTTCGATAAATGTCAGCTGCACTTTCGCCTCCGGAAAGAGGTTCATGTCGCAAATCTCGTGGGCGACTTGTGTTCCCCCATACATCTCGAAGAAGCCACTCTGAATCAGCATGATTCCAGGATGCAAGCCCTTTACCGCTTAGGTCGTTTCCATGACAGCCAACACAGCCAGCTTTAGGACTCTGAATCAATTGTTCGCCCCTCGCAGCAGAGCCCTCTTGTGGAGCCAAGAGGTTTTCAGGAATCTGCAAGGGCTCGGCTGACCAGGATTTTTGAGCGTCTTCTTTGGCGCGGGCAACGATTTCCGGGACACCATTGGCGCGCGTCTTCAAAACCTTGGCAGCTCGCTGTTCGGTATCCCCGCGAAAAAGGAGCCAAGCGGTGTATAAAGAAACAGCTCGCAAATCTTCTTTCGAGAGAGCGGAAAATCCAGACATCGCTGTTGAAGGGACACCCTCTCGAATCACTCGCTCGATGTCAGAAAGCTGGGCGGATTGGCCTATTGGAGTGCTGGTGAACTTCATAATTCCCAAACTCAAGTCTCTTGGTTTGGGCGAGAGCAAGGCCGCAGTTGTAGTGTTGGCAGTGCCGGTATTACCATGGCAGTGAGCACATTTTCTGGCGTAAAGCGAAGCGGCCTCCTCCCAAGCCTCGTCTTCTTTATCAACGGAAGAAAAGGGAGTTTGGGTCAAGGAAGGGGAACCCCATGGCCCAAAAAGAGAGGCGAGCTCGTCGGCAAGTTGTTGTTCCAGGTCTTCTCCAAGCTCCAAGTCGCGAGTTGTTGGGGAAAGAGCGGATACGGATCGAATGTCCGGAGGGGGGCTTGCAGGGCCGGTAAAAGTGTGTGCGAGGCCAGCGGCGGACCCGAGACCTACAAAAAAAAGACCAATAAGGTCAGATTGCTTCATGATTGTTGCAGGGCAGATTTGGCAATTTCCCAGGAAGGAGTCCATTGGTAGAGAATGAAGTAAATCAGAACTCCGGTAATAGATACGAAAACCCAAATAGGGAATGTGAGTCGAGCAAGCCGGCGATGTTTTTCGAGTTGACCCGAAAAGCCCAGAAATAGAGTTCGCATAGCCAAAAAAGGAACGGCCGCGGCAAGAACAGTATGTAAAGCAAGCATGGCGAGATAGGGGAGCTTCCCCCAATTTGGGCCTGCGTATTTCACAGTAAGGCCTGGTGTCGAAAGATGGTGTAGTAAATAGGAAAAAAGAAAGGCAATGGAGCACAAGAAGGCGCTCAGCATGAGCGATTTGTGTAGCTTTTCTCGCTTTGCTCGAATTGCGATGAACCCGGCAATCAGAAAGAGTCCCGCAGCGCCATTAAGCGAGGCATTCAAGGCGGGAAGGTTCATTCGTCTAATAGCTGAAGAATCAAGGCCTCCATTGCAGCATCTTGCTCATCGTCAAGGCTGTTGAAGTACTTCCTGATTTTGCCGACGCGGTCTACGACTACGAACTTTGTGGAGTGGACAATATCTCCATTTGGCTTCATCTCATCTCCTAGGGCAAGAGCAAAAGATTTTCGACTTAAATCCGCAATCGCAGTTTTGTCACCCGTCAAGAAAGTCCACCTCTCCTTTGGAAGCTGTTTTGATGAAACATACTCTGCCAGAATCTCTGGCGTGTCGAACTCCGAATCAATTGTCATTGAGATAAATTGCAAATCCTCTCGCTTTGGCATGCGCTCATAAAGCTCCTTCATTTCCTTGGTCATTCGGGGGCAAACAGAGGGGCACCGCGTAAAAAAGAAATCAATGACCCAGACTTTCCCCTTGAGCGATTCTCCAGAGTAGTCCTGGCCGGATTGGTCTTGAAGGACAAAGGAGGCGACTTCGCCAAAGTCGTCTGGTTGCTCGAAGCCTGGCTTTTCTTGGCTCCCGCAGGAGAGCAAGAGAAGAAAAATGGCTGCAGAGTCAAGGCGTATCACGCACGCATTCTACCCGGCCCAAGGCTATTGACCGTTGCCCACAAACACTGCCTTTCCGGCCTCGGGTCCGATGTAAAAAAGTTCGGTTCCCCCGAGGCTGAAAGGAATGTACTCCAAGAGAACAACTGGAGATCCGCCGCTGGAAGGGGTGCCCATGAGCTTGAAATGCCAGTCCACTCGAGGGTCATCGGCAAGAGAAGACGAAGTTTCCCCATCGTTCATTGTGATGATTTTGGAAACAGTCTCAATGGTTGCAGAGAGATTGTCGTAGGATAAAAACCAGCCAGAAAGGATGTTATTCCAATCCCCTTTTGTGACCCCATTATCCAAATATGAATTGGAAAAAGCCTTGATTGCTAGGGGAGATTCCGCTTCTAGACGGTCGGCGAACTTTATCAAAAGAGTCAGAACGGCCTCAACATGACTTGTGTCAGTAAGCCCTTCCTTTAAGGCGGTGAAAGATCCATTGGTTGTAGTTGAGCAAGTGGTATTGGTCCAGGTCCCGGACAAAACATTGTTCGCGGAATCAAATGTGCCGTTCATATATCCCAAGGTGGGGCATAAACCGGAAGATGTAAGCATAAGGGAGTGCGAATTCCCGGTGATATCCCAAGAGTTCAGGTGACCGCCACATGCCAAGAAATTGCAGGTGTTTTGGCCACCAAAACCGCCAGCCGCAAAAGAGCCTTTGCGCTCGACTCTTCCAACCCGGTTTGTGTCCCCGGTCAAGCTATCCGTGAAAATCCAGCTCTCTTCCATGGCTCGCTTAGATATTCGAGTCCAAGTAATTGGAAAAGTATCCGTTGGGTCAGAGAACAAACCGGCAATTTTATTTCCAGAAAGAGTGCCATCGAAGGAGGCGACAAAGGGGCCTCCGAGAGAAGGGCCTGTACCGTCTCCACCTAGGAATTCTAGGTAGACATGGTTCCCGGTGATTTGTCCCGAAGTGAGCCAAACCGAAACGCTCCCTGGTAAATAACCTGCAACCCGTCCGTCTCCACGCTCCTGAAGGACAATTCCTTTGTACATGTCCCGAATTGGGGGGGAGAAGTCCATTTTGGTAATCCAAGACCCATCCAAGGTGCCAGTGCCTTGGGCGGGGGCGAGGGGGGCGCCAAGGAGAGCGACTAGAAGGGGAAGGAGATGAGTGCGCATTTAGACCTCCAGCGATGGAGTCTTTATTATGCCAGGGAAATCGGAGTTTGGGGCTAGTGAAATAAAGAACGGGCAGAAGGTTTGCCCGTCTGCCCGCCTCAAACTTTCAGGGAATGCTTGCTGTCCCTAAAACTTGATGTTGAAGTCTATCCGAAAACGGTAGTCGGTTTCACTATTAATACTTTCCTGTTCATGGGTCAGGGCCCAGATATTCAGGCCAATCTTGTCCGAAAGCTGGCGCTTCCAGCCACCCATAAGGCCTTTCCAGTCGTCGCGACCGCCTGGAAAGTCGTCGCCAGCGAATGTGGTGAACACAGCCCCCTCTTCCACAGTTTGGTATTGGGCATAGAATTTGCCGCCTGAATCAGACGGGGAGCCGTTGGAAACGCCAAGGGCCCAGCCAGTGGCATCGAATCCGTCACCGGCGCGCACGTTCTCGATGTATTCACCTGAAATCGTGAGGCTGTCTTTCTTCCAGCTGACAATGGGGTTTAGGATGCCCCAATTGCCGACATCCGTGCCGGTGTAGGCTTCCGCTCCAGCGGCATCAGGATCGCCGTAGAAGTAGTAGCCGACGGCGAATTTGAGGTCGTCCTTGGAGGTGTTGACCTGGCCGACGGTCATCCAACTATCTTCACTAGTTCCTCCACCATTTTCGGTCAGGGCGTACTGGCCCACAACCCAGTCGAAGTCGCCGGAAGAACCTGAGACAGCGAGACCTTCAGGCTGAACATCGCCATCCCAGACGAGCTCACCGTAAACGGGGTTGGCTTGAAAGCCATGGCCAAACTTGCCCATCTTCATGCGTACATCTGCCCAGGTTGGGCTGTAATCAACAAACATGCGGTCCAACGAAACATCCATGTTGTCAAAGTTGTTTCCTATGTCCCAGTGGGGATTGTTTTGGTCGCCACTTTCTGTGCGCATTCGAGTGCCAATAGTCACATTGTCCGCCACATTGAAGTTGCCGCCAAAGCGGAAACGCAAGCGTTGGCGGTGCCGGTCAGGGTTAGCCGCGAGGTCGTTAAATTCTGCGCGAACGCGGGCATCGCCGAAAAAGCTCCACGCGGAGTCATTGTCTTGGGCAAATGCGGTCGAAGGGGCAGCGCCAACAATTGCGAGCACCCC